>QQTW01000024.1_pt1 | contig 132579 bp, 120 predicted proteins | sample 1904831 | NCBI WGS metagenome assembly QQTW01 (sample SAMN09435610, study PRJNA476489) | Subsurface metagenome, whole genome shotgun sequencing project. | reverse complement strand
CCAGTGCGCCAATGAGCGCGGCCTCGCGGCCCCCGCCGCCGCCGGCAGCGGCGCCCGCACATCCGACGCCGACGCCGCCACCCGCGGCAGCACCGCAGCGGCCGGGCACGCCGCCGACGCCAGTGCCTGGAGCCACTCCGGCCGCACCGGGTGCGGCGCATACGCCGCCGACACCCGCGCCAGGCGCCGCTCCAGCGGGACGCCCCGGCACGCCGTCCGCGACACCGACACCGGGAGCGGCAACACCAGCTCCGGGAGCTGCGACACCGGCGCCGGCCGAACGCCTCCGCGGAGAACGTCCCGGCGGCGAACGCCCTGCTGGCGAACGTCCTGCCGGCGAACGTCCCGGCGGAGCCAAGCAACCTCCGGGCACGCCGCCCGCGACCACCTCTCCGGCAACGCCCGCGCCTTCGGCGACGACGCCTCCGGCAGCAGGCGCGCCGGCGCGACCGGGCACCTCGCCCGCCGCGACCCCACCCGGCGCGACCACACCCACTCCGACGCCACCCGCTGCGACGCCGGCTCCGGGCCAGCAGGGACGTCCAGCCACACCGCCCGGAACGCCGGCGGCCCCTGGAGCGGCAATGGGTGCCCCTGGTGCGGCACCGGCTCCGGCTCAACAGGCACGCCCGGGTGCTGCGCCCGGCGTATCGCCCGCCCAAGGCGCCGCCATGGGCGCACCGGCACCGTCGGTCGTCCCCGGCTCGGCAGCCGCAACGCCGCCGCCCGGCCAGGCGCAATACGCCCCGCCGACGGTTGCGCCGGCATTCCGGGCTGCGCCCGCCGTTGCAGCGCCACTGCCGCCACCGCCGCGCCATGACAATATCACCCCGCTCGCCATCGGCGCTGCGGTCGGTGCGGGCGTGGTGGCCGGCGCCATCCTCGGCGGGAGTATCGCCGATCTGCGCGGCCAGCGGCAGGAAGTGGTCGAAGACGGCCGCACCATCTACACCGAGCCGGACCGGGTCATCATCCGCGACCCGAGCGGACAGGCCTATGTTCGTGGCGACGACGTCTATCGCTTCCGCTACGGCGCGCGTGACATCCGCACCGAGACGATCGGCGGCGAGACCCGGACCATCGTGATTCGTCCCGACGGCAGCGAGATCATCACCGTGGTCGGGTCCGATGGCCAGATGCTGCGCCGAATCCGCCGGGATCCCGGCGGGCGCGAGATCGTCATCATCGACAACACCTATCGCGATCCGCGTGCGGTCGGTGGCTTCTATGTCGACGTGCCGCCGCCGGTGGTCAACATTCCCTATGATCGCTACATCGTCGACGCTCAGGAAGCGTCGCCCGACGTGATCTACGAGACCATGGAGGCACCGCCGGTGCAGCGGATCGAGCGACGCTATTCGCTCGACGAGATCCGCTACAGCCCCAATGTCCGCATGCAGATGCCGAGCATCGACGTCAACACGATCAACTTCGACTCTGGATCGTGGACCATCCCACCCGACCAGGCGGCGAGGCTGCAGGTGATTGCCGACGGCCTCAACCGGGCCATCCAGCGCAATCCGCGCGAGGTGTTCCTGATCGAAGGCCATACGGACGCAACCGGCAACGACACCGACAATCTGTCGCTGTCCGACCGCCGCGCGCAGTCTGCCGCCGAATTGCTGACGCAGCAGTTCGGCGTGCCGGCCGAGAACCTGACTTCGCAGGGTTACGGCTCGCAATATCTGAAGGAGCAGACCGACGGACCGAGCCGCATCAACCGGCGCGTCACCGTCCGCCGCATCACCCCGCTGCTCACCGGCGCCTCCGCCGCTCCGCGCTGAGACGGCGAGACATCACGAGACCAAATGGCCGGGAGCAATCCCGGCCATTCTTGTTTTTGCGGAGTAACGATGGCTTGGCCCTCCCCGTCATTGCGCGCGGAGCGAAGCCCGTCATCCAGGACCGGGTGGCTCCTCGCAATGACGGCGAATTTATTTCCCCGCGCCCAGCCCCAGCGCCTCGACCATCACGCGAAACACCTCGGTGTTGTCCATCGAGCCGTGGACGCGCTCGCTGCCCGGCCCGGTGGCGGTGAGGATGACATCCTCGCCGGAATGCACGCTGGCACCGATCATCGCCGGCAGATTGCCGAAGCGCAGCACGACGCCGGGAACGTCCTTGTATTTGTCGTTGGCCTTGAAGGTGTCGGGCGCATCGCCCTTCACGGTCGGCTCGTTCGGATCGTCGAGCTTGGGACGGAACGTCTCGTAATGGTCGGGCAGGCTGGCCGAGAAGATCGCGAGCCGCCTGGAGACATCGACACGGGACGGATAACCCTCGGCATCGGGCGCCGGGTAGTTCGGAAAGCCGGCCTTCTCGTAGACGCCGACGCGCTCGCGCAGCGGTACGTTGGGCACGGCCGCCATGTCGTCGTTGATGGTGCCGACCAGGCTGTTCGGATGGTTGTGGTCGGCCACGACCAGGATCAGCGTATCGTCGCCACGCGCCTTGGCCCAGTCCTTGGCCAATCGCACCGCATTGTCGAGCATGATGGTGTCGTAGACCGCACGCTCCATGTCGAGCAGATGGGCGTATTTGTCGATCAGGCCGGACTCGACCATCAGGAAGAAGCCGGATTCGTGCTTCGACAGGATTGTGAGCGCGGCCTGGACCTGCGCGGTCAGGTCGGGTTGCTCGGGGAATTTTTTGACGCCGCCGCCCTTGAGGAACTTGCGGTCGAGCGCGCCGTCCATGTTGCCGGTCGCGAATAGACCGAGGAGTTTGCGGGTGTCCGGCTTGGCTGCGAGCGCATTCAGCTCGCTTGCCGTGGTCGCAAGCGGATAGCCGGCGTCGCGGAAGCGCGCGAGATAATCGATATCGTCCTTGCGTTTCGATCCCGCCGCGGACTGCGGCAGGAAGTTCGCGGAGCCGCCGCCCATCAGCACGTCGGGTTTGGCGTCGAAATATTGCGCGACGATCGCGTCATAGGCAGCGCGGCGGCGGGTATGCGCGAGCATCGCGGCCGGCGTGGCATCCTCGACTTCGGTGTTGGTGACGATACCGATGGCGAGGCCCGCCCGGCGCTTGGCCAGGCTCGCGATGGTCTCGACCCGGGGATCATCGAGCGGATCGGGCGTGCGATCGGCGTAGACGCCGAGCGCGTTGACCGCGGCCTTGTGGCCGGTGGCGTAGGCACTCGCGGCATTCGCGGAATCGGTGATGATCGAATCCGAGCCCGCGGTCGCGACCAGCGCCATCTGCGGCATGTCGTCGATCGCGAGCTTGCCGCGGCTCTTGCCTTCCGCAATTCCCTTGGAGAGGATTCGCGCGGCGACGCGGTGTGCCGGGGACATCCCGTCGCCGATGAACAAGATCACGTTCTTCGCCTTGCGCGGTCCGCTGTCGTAGACGGTCCAGGTCACGGTGCGGCTCTGCGTGCCGTCGCTGACTTCGACGGTCATCGGGCCGGCGTTGTCGAGCGAGACATCACGGAGCAGCAAGGCCGACTGGTCCTTGCCGGCTTCGCGCGCGGTGAAGATGCCGCTCTGGCCGAACACCGCGGCATAGTCCGCGCCGTTCAGCGTCACCTTCAACCTGGCCTGATCGACGACGCCGGCAAGCTCGACCTTGAAGTCGAATTTCGCGCCGACGAGAATATCCGCACGATCGATCGGATAGATGGTCTGGGCGAGCGCGGCCGTAGCCGACAACAATAGCGTGACCGCCACGCCAGCGACTGACTTGATCATGATCGATGCTCCGCCCCTTGCGTACACTGCGCGTCGGGGGCGGAGGCTAATGGTGGCGGATGACGCCGCAATGAGGCGGCGGCGGGACCTATTGCCGCAACGGCGGGCGGCGGGTCAGCGCGCCATCTGCTGCGGATCGTAGAAGAAGCGCTCCTCGACCAATTCCTCGCCGCGCCAGGTCTGCCAGGCGACCTCCTCCATGCTGCGGACCTTGCCGTCCTTAGCCGTGAATTCAAACCGCCAGCAGATCGCCGAATGGTCGCCGTCGAGCAGCAACGGCCCGAGCCGCGTGGTCTTGACACCGGAGACCGCGGCCAGCACCGCCGCCTCGCGCGCCGCCAGCGCCTCGCGGCCGACGCGCCATTCGCCGTCATTCTCCTGGGTGCGGGCATCGGCGGAGTAGAAGTTCCTGATGGCGCCGACATGGTCGTTGGCTTCGACCGTGTCCGCGAAGGCTTGCAGCGTCTTGAGGGAAGGCATGGCACTCTCCATTTACCGACTATTGGTCGGTAAATACCGACTGATAGTCTGTAAGTCAACTGGCGTCGCTGCGGAACCTGGGCTAGACATGCGTGATGGCAACCCAGGCCGAACGGCGCGAGAAGACCAGAGCCTCGATCGTCAAGGCGGCGCGCCGCATCTTTGGCGAGCGCGGCTTTGCGGCCGCGACGATGGACGACATCGCAAGCGGCGCGCGGGTTGCAAAGGGCGCGGTCTATCATCACTTCGCGACCAAGGAGGCGGTGTTCGAGGCGGTGTTCGAGCAGGTGTCGATCGACCTCGTCGCCGATCTCGACCGCATCTCGCGCGCCGAGAACGATCCACTCGCGGCGATGGCCGCGGGCACACAGGGCTATTTCGCGGCGTGCGCGAAGGGCCCGACCGGGCAGATCATCCTGCGCGATGGCCCGGCCGTGCTCGGCTGGGAGCGCTGGCGCGAGATCGACGCCAAACATTTCGGCGGCAAGTTTCCGCGCGCGCTGGCGGCCGCGATGGAGGCCGGCGTGATCGCGAAACAACCGATCGAGCCGTTGGCGCGGCTGTTGCTGGGTGCGGTGACGGAAGCAGCGGTCGCGGTGTCCGCGGGGCCCGACATCGGCAAGACCGGCACGGACTATGCGCGGGCGTTCGGCTCGCTGCTGGATGCGCTGAGGGTGAAGTAAGCCCAGCCCTCTCCCCGCGTCGTCCCGGCGAAAGCCGGGACCCATAACCACGACCGTCAATTGTTGCGCAACGCTGGAGCCACAGCTCGCTCTAACAACGCGATCCTGTGGTTATGGGTCCCGGCTTTCGCCGGGACGACAGCAAGTGTGCGACGACGGGCAGCCCCAGCTCAATCCTTGTCGTTCTTGAGCTGGAAAATCTGTGCGCCTTCGCCGCTCGAAATCAGTCCGGTCTTGTTATAGACGCCGAGCTTGGCGCGGGTGTCGGCGATGTCGAGGTTGCGCATCGTGAGCTGGCCGATGCGGTCGGCCGGCGTGAAGGCGGCGTCCTCGACCTTCTCCATGCTGAGCCGCTCCGGCGCATAGGTCAGGTTCGGGCTCTCGGTGTTTGATATCGAGTAGTCGTTGCCGCGGCGCAGTTCGAGCGTCACCTCGCCGGTGACGGCGCTCGCGACCCAGCGCTGCGCGGTCTCGCGCAGCATCAAGGCCTGCGAATCGAACCAGCGGCCCTGATAGAGCAAGCGGCCGAGCCGCATGCCGTTGATGCGGTACTGCTCGATCGTATCCTCGTTGTGGATGCCGGTGACCAGCCGCTCATAGGCGATGTGCAGCAGCGCCATGCCGGGCGCCTCGTAGATGCCGCGGCTCTTGGCCTCGATGATGCGGTTCTCGATCTGGTCGCTCATGCCGAGGCCGTGGCGGCCGCCGATCGCATTGGCTTCCAGGAACAGCGCGACCGGATCGGCAAAACTCCTGCCGTTCAGCGCGACCGGCTGGCCTTCCTCGAAGCGCACCACGACCTTCTCGGGCTTCACATCACAATCGGCGCGCCAGAACGGCACGCCCATGATCGGATTGACGATGGTGATGCCGCTCGACAGGCTCTCGAGATCCTTGGCCTCATGCGTCGCGCCGAGCAGATTGCTGTCGGTCGAATAGGCCTTCTCCGCGCTCATCTTGTAGGCGAAGCCCTGCGCGGTCATGAAGGCCGACATTTCGGCGCGGCCGCCGAGCTCGTCGATGAACTGCTGGTCGAGCCAGGGCTTGTAAATGCGCAGGCTCGGATTGGTCAGCAGGCCGTAGCGATAGAAGCGCTCGATGTCGTTGCCCTTGAAGGTCGAACCGTCGCCCCAGATGTTGACGCCGTCCTCCTGCATCGCCGCGACCAGCATGGTGCCGGTCACCGCGCGGCCAAGCGGCGTGGTGTTGAAATAGGTGATGCCGCCGGTCGAGATATGGAACGCGCCGGATTGGATCGCGGCAATGCCTTCGTGGACCAGCTGGGTGCGGCAGTCGACCAGGCGCGCCTTCTCGGCGCCGAAATCCATCGCCTTGCGCGGGATCGCATCGTAATCGGCCTCGTCGGGCTGGCCGAGATTGGCGGTGTAAGCGAACACCTTGGCGCCCTTCAGCTTCATCCAGAGCAGCGCCGCCGAGGTGTCGAGCCCGCCCGAGAACGCGATGCCGACTTTTTCGCCAGTGGGCAGGCTTTTCAGAATCGTGCTCATGGGACAGTCCAATCGGTCGAAATGGATGAGGTTTCTGGAAGTCGCGATAACAAATTTCCGAAGCGGGGGCACGCCTTTAATCAGGCCCCTGATCAAGCCTCGGGCTGGCTGGGCTCCGCCTTGCCGCCGCGGCGCCAGCGCTGCATCCAGCGGTAGCCGGGCATCGCGAGCCGCGTCAGCGCGGCATCGACCTGGGCGTCGGTCAACCGAGTCGCCGCCCAGCGGTAGATCAGCGCATAAAACAGCCAGACGGTGAAGAACGACACCAGGCCGGCGATCGCGACATCGGTGAAGAAATGACCGCCGAAGGCCATGCGAAGGGCGCTGGTGACGATGCCGAACACGGTCGCCCCGGCAAAGGCCAGCGGCCGCCAGGCGGGCGGCGTCAGCGCCGCCGGCGCGTAGGTCCAGAACGCGGTGGCGCCCTCGCCGGAGAAGAACGAGCAGTTGCGCGGGCAGCCGCCGCGCGGGTCCCACCACGGCTTGAATGCAAGGTCGCCGCCGAACTGCGTCACGAACACCGGCCGCGGCCGGCCCCAATAGTTCTTGAAGGTGAGGTTGGTGAGCACGCCGGCCGAGAGCAGCATCGTGGTGAGCAGGAACACCGCGGCGCGGCCGGACATCAGCATCGGCCGGTCCGGCCGGATGAATTTCCAGACGATGGTCACGATCGCCGGCAGCACCAGCGCCCATGCGATCCACATCGCCGCATCGCGCGCGAACTGCGCCACCGTATCGAGCTTCACGGGGAAGGTGTTCTGCGCGGCATTGTAGAACAGCGCCGCCAGCTTGAGGTCGAGCTCGGGATAAATCCCGAACAGGATGCCGACGACGAGCGCCAGCGCCAGCGCAATGAAAAGTCCGGTCCGGTTCATGGCGCGCGGTTTAGCCGAGGCGAGAGGGCATGGGAAGCTTCACGGCCGCGGCGATTGCGACGGCAATGGCGGGGGCGGCGGCAGGGGGCGTGGCGGCTCGCGCCAGGCGCCGGCGGTGCGGCCGGCGATCAGCCAGTACACCAGACCCGCGACGATGCCGGCGCCGGTCATGATCTCCATGTGCCGGCGCACGATGCCGTGGAATTGCACCGTATCGGGATCGAACGGGATCAGGCCGAGATAGCAGGCTGCGCCGACGATCGCACCGCCGATCGCATAAGCTAGCACGCTCCTGATGAAGAACGCTTCGGTGATCAGCACCACGATCAGCGCCGGCAACAGCGCAAAGCCGGAGATGAAGATGAAGCCGAAGCCGAGCACGATGTCGATCGCGCTCTGGTCGATCTGGCCGCCGAAATCGGAGATCTCGGGATACAGCACCGCGCCGACCACGATGATCCCGGCCACGAAGCAGGCCATCAGGAAACCGAACGCGACGACGAACAGGCGGCCGATCAAGGCCATGCTAGCACTCCTCCGTCATTGCGAGGAGCGAAGCGACGAAGCAATCCATCCTTCAGCAAGCTCGGACATGGATTGCTTCACTTCGCTCGCAATGACGCCGTGGGGAGCGTTGTCGCTCACGGCTTTCAATCCGTCATCGCCATCGCGCGCAGCGCCTGGCGCTCGCGGGCGGAGAGCTTTTCGGTCTCCGACTTGAGCTGGCCGCAGGCGGCGAGGATGTCGCGGCCGCGCGGGGTGCGCACCGGCGAGGAATAGCCGGCGTTGAAGATGTATTCGGAGAACTTTTCGATCTGCTCCCAGTCCGAGCATTCGTAGGCCGTGCCCGGCCACGGATTGAACGGGATCAGATTGATCTTCGCCGGAATGCCCTTGAGCAGCTTCACCAGGAGCTTGGCGTCATCGAGCGAATCGTTGACGCCCTTGAGCATCACATATTCGAAGGTGATGCGCCGTGCATTCGAGGCGCCGGGATAATCGCGGCAGGCCTGCAACAGCTCCTTGATCGGATATTTGCGGTTCAGCGGCACCAGCTCGTTGCGCAATTCGTCACGCACCGCATGCAGCGAGATCGCCAGCATCACGCCGATCTCATCACCGGTGCGCTTGATGTTCGGCACAACACCCGAGGTCGACAGCGTGATGCGGCGGCGGGAAATGCCGATGCCTTCATTGTCGCCGACGATCAACAGCGCATCGCGCACCGCGTCGAAATTGTAGAGCGGCTCACCCATCCCCATCATCACGATGTTGGTGACGCGGCGCGTGCCGTCCTCGCGGTCGGCCCAGTCGTTCAGCCGGTCGCGCGCCACCATCACCTGGCCGACGATCTCGCCGGCAGTGAGGTTGCGCACCAGCCGCTGCGTGCCGGTGTGGCAGAACGAGCAGTTCAGGGTGCAGCCGACCTGCGAGGAAACGCACAGCGTGCCGCGATCGGTCTCGGGGATGTAGACGCACTCGACCTCATGCGCCCGCTCGACCTTGTCGCCGCTCGGCAGCCGCAGCAGCCATTTGCGCGTGCCGTCATTGGAGATCTGCTCGGCGACCACCTCGGGACGGTCGACGGTAAAATGCTTCTCGAGCTCGGCGCGCATGTCCTTCGAGACGTTGGTCATCTCGGCAAAGCTCTTGGCGCCGCGGAAATACATCCAGTTCCAGAGCTGCTGGGTGCGCATCTTGCGCTGGCCGGCGTGCACGCCGATCTCGCCCAGGCGATCGGCTATTTCGGCGCGCGACAGCCCGATCAGCGACGGCTTGGCCGGCGGCACATAGGTCTCGAGCGGAACTTTTTCGACCAGCGCGCTGGCGCCGGACCCGGCCTTGGTGGTTGCGGTGTCGGTCATGAAACCTCAAATAGGCCTTCCAGCCGGTGCTGGAAAGCCACGAAATACCTCGATTTTGCGTTTCCGAGCCGGCCCTAGCGCCGGCAGTCCTGCCCCAGCCGGTCGAGCGCCTGCGCCAAGCCCTTCAGCGAGAAGCTGTCGATCGTCTCGGTACCCTTCGCCGAGACGGCTTTTACCGTCAGATCGGCCGATTTGCGCATGGCTTCCACCATCCGCTCCTCCTCGGCCGCATTCTTGATCCAGAGGCCATCGCCCTGCGTGTACATCGCATAGGTTCCGCCGCCGACCTGCAACGTCGATTCCGAGCCCGGCTTCACGGTGTAGCCGATCATGATCGAGACTTCGTTGACGACCTTCTCCGCCGGACGGGTGGAGATGAAGGCATAGGCCGGATCGCGCGGCCGGTTCGGCGGATTGGTCTTCGACGAGGACGGCTTGGCGAGCGCAAAGCACACCTTCTTGCCGTTGGGCGAGGCGGTGTACGCGCCCCAGGTGCCGAATTGGCCGATCAAGGTCGGCTCCGCACCGCCGGCCGCAGCCGCGGCGGCCGAAGGCGCCGGCTTGGCCGCTTCCTTGGCCGCATCTTTCTTGGGCGCAGCCTGCGTCGGCGCGAGGGAGATGATCCCGCACAGGACACAAGCCGCCAGTGATGTCAGAATCTGCCGCACGGCCAACTGGTTCCCCCATCATTGTGACTGCAAGATGGCCCGGCGATTCCCCCTCCGCCGGCTTGGATGGATAACCGGGAAACGCTTTTTTGGGAAGGCAGTTCGGCCTGGATGCGCCTCGGCCACAGCCGCACGCGCATCCATTCTTACTCAGCGCTTGTGATCGCGCATCAGCCTTCATCAACCCTTGGCGCGCGCCGCGCGCTGGCTCTCCCACTGCGCGTCGGTCCATTGCAGCAGGTCCTCGGCACCGGAACTGCGCAAATGCGAGCCGCCGTCCTGCACCACCATCTCGCCATTGATGTAGCCGGCCTGATCCGAGATCAGGAAGGTCGCGAGATTAGCAAGCTCCGAATGCTCGCCGGCACGGCCGAGCGGATTGCGATGCGACCAGGTCTCGCCGCGCCCTTCGGGACGCAGTTGACCGGTCGCACCCGGCGTCGGGAATGCACCCGGCGCGATCGCCACGGTGCGGATGCCCTTCGGGCCCCACTCGACGGCGAGGCTCTTGGTCATCGCCAGCACCGCGGTCTTGGCCATCGACGACGGCACCGTGAAGGCGCGGCCGGTGATGGTCGAGGTCGACAGGATCGAGAGCACCACGCCCTTGTGCTTGCCTTCGATCCAGCGGCGGCCGGCGGCGAGCGTGCAGTACATCGTTCCATGCAGGGTCGGTGCGAGGATCGCGTCCGCGGCGCGGAATGACAAATGTTCGCTCTGCGCAATAAAGGTTGCGGCAGCATTGTTGACCAGCACGTCGATCGGCGCGTCCTGCCACACCTGGTCCATCATCGCCTCGACCGCGGCGCCATCGCGAATATCGCAGCGCGCGGTCGAGACCCTGGCGCCGAACGCGCTGCGGAATTTGCCTGCGGTTTCCTCCAGCAGCGCCTCGCGCCGCCCGCAGATGATCAGTTCGGCGCCGAGTTCGGCAAAGCGGGCGCCCATCGCGGCGCCAAGGCCGGAGCCGCCGCCGGTGATCAGGATGCGCTTTTTCGCTAGCAGGCCTTTTTCAAACATAGTTTGATCCCTCCGCACTGTATTGTCGCTCCGCCGCAAATCCGGCATGAAGCTTGTAGTCCAAGATCTTGCAGCTCTTTCTGCGTCCGAAACTCAGGTGTGTCCATGAAAGCCATCCTCTGCTCGCAATACTGTCAACCCGACGATCTCGTGCTGGCGGACGTGCCCGATCCGGTGGCGGGTCCCGGCGAAGCCGTGATCGCGATCAAGGCGGCGGCGCTGAACTTCTTCGACATCCTGATGATCCAGGGCAAGTACCAGATCAAGCCGCCGTTCCCGTTCTCACCGGCTGCCGAAGTCGCCGGTGTGATCGAGAGCGTCGGCGCTGGTGTCACTGATCTCAAAGTCGGTGATCGCGTCGTGGCGTCATGCGGCCACAACGGTGCGCGCGACAAGATCGCGCTGCCGGCGAATACGATCGTGAAGATTCCCGACAATCTCGATTACGACCGCGCCGCAGGAATCATCATCATCTACGGCACCGCGCTGCATGCGCTGGAAGATCGCGCCAGCCCGAAGCCGGGCGAAACGCTCGCGGTGTTAGGGGCCGCCGGCGGCACCGGCCTTGCGGCATGCGAGCTCGGCAAGCTGATGGGCCTCAAGGTGATCGCCTGCGCATCGTCGGACGAGAAGCTCGCCTTCGCCAAGCAGCACGGCGCCGAGCTGACGCTGAACTACGCCAAGGAAGATCTCAAGGAAGGGTTGCGCAAGCTCACCGACGGCAAGGGCGCCGACATCGTGTTCGATCCGGTCGGCGGCTCTTATGCCGAAGCCGCGCTGCGCTCGACCGCATGGGAAGGCCGCTTCCTGGTGATCGGCTTTGCCGCCGGCGACATTCCGAAGATCCCGCTCAACCTCGCGCTGCTGAAGGGCTGCGATATCCGCGGCGTGTTCTGGGGCGCGTGGGCGCGGCAGAATCCGGAGAAGAACCGCAAGAACCTCGAGAAGCTCGTGCAGTGGACTGCGGAAGGGAAGATCTCCTCGCATGTCGACCGCACCTTCCCGCTGTCGCAGACCGCGGAAGCGCTGAAGGTGCTCGCCGGCCGCAAGGCGATGGGCAAGGTGATCCTGCATCCGGGCAGCTGAGCGGGATCGTGCAGCCCGGATGGAGCGTAGCGAAATCCGGGACTGCTCGTTCGACTGTGAGGAGAACCCGGATTGCGCTTCGATTCATCCGGGCCACAGCTTATTCCGCGTTTTCAGGCACCCCGCGCTTCAGCGCAGCGCGTGCGGCTTCGCGGTGCTCCGGCGTAATGTGGCTTGCCACCATGCGGATCGCGGTGGCGAGCACCGCGGCATCGTCGGTGAAGCCGAGCACCGGCAACATGTCCGGGATGAAATCGAACGGCAGGATGAAATAGGCGATCGCGCCGAGCAGAGCCGCCTGCACATGGCGCGGCGTCTGCCGGTCGAACGCGCAGTAATAGGCGGCCAGCAGATCCTCGGCGAAGGGCAGCCGGATCACCACTTTCTTGAACTTGACCCAGAAGCGGCGGCGCACGCTCTCGCGGTCCTGCGCCAGCCGGTCGGCAGGCTCAAATCCCACGCTGTGTTCAGTCGTTGCCATCGCAAGGTTCCCTACTCCTGCGGCGAACGCTTACGAATCTGGGGACGTCGAATGGCGGCCGCAAGGTTGTGGAGCAGCAGGGTCAGTTGACCCCGAGCTGCCTTGCGATCGCATTCATGGCCTTGGCGAGGTCGATATCGCGCTTGGTCACCCCGCCGACGTCGTGGGTCGCCAGCACGACTTCGACCGTCTTGTAGACGTTCTTCCATTCCGGGTGATGGTCGTTCTTCTCGGCGACCAGGGCAGCGCGCGCCATGAAGCCGAAGGCCTCGTTGAAGTCCTTGAATACGAAGGTCTTTGCAATCGCCTCGCGTCCGGCCAGCTCGGTCCAGCCGGCCAGTTCCCAGAGCGCGGCCTTTGTTGCTTCCGCTGACAGCTTTTCGACCATGGTAACACTCCCGTTTGCCGCCGACCTTAACCTAGAGCCTTTTCCGTTCCGATTGAATCGGAACGGGGCTCTAGATTCCAGGTTTGACGCGTTTTCTCGCGCGAACCGGTGTCCACTTCGCGGGAAAACGCCCTGCCAAGCGGCCTCCGGGATGGGATCCAAGCCGAAATTAGGGCCGAAATCGCGTCCTATCGCCGCTGGTAACCATGACGGAGATGTAACATCTGTGGGCCCAGGAATTTGCTACAAAAGCAGGATATGTGCGCGTTGGTAGTTTTGCGAGATTGAGCCCCGACGATTGTTTGCGAGATCGATGACAGACGGCTCCGCCAGCATATCGCCCAAGCCGTTGCGCTCCGCCAAGCGCCGGCTGATGTTCGTTTTGATCGCAGGCGCGCTCGCCATCGTCGGCGCGCTGATCGCCGGCTATTATTTCGCGGTGCGTCCGGTGACGCTCAAGATCGCGGTCGGCCCTGCGAACAGCGATGACCTCAAGGTCGTGCAGGCGCTGGCGCAGGCCTTCAACAACCAGCAGCATACCCAGGTCAAACTCCGACCGGTGCAGACCGACGGCGCCAGCGCCAGCGCGCAGACGCTGGCCGACGGCAAGGCCGATCTCGCCATCATTCGCGGCGACCTCGACGTGCCGAAGAACGCACAAGCCGTCGCGGTGCTGCGCAAGAATGTCGTGGTGATGTGGGTTCCACCCTCTGCAAAGGGCAAGGGCCGCAAGGCTGCGAAGATCACCAAGATCGCGCAACTCGCCGGCCGCAAGATCGGCGTCGTCGGCCGTACCCCCGCCAATGTCAATCTGCTGAAGCTGATCCTGACGCAATACGGCGTCGACCCGATGAAGGTCGAGATCGTGCAATTCCCGGCCAATGAGGCGGTCGACGCCATCAAGAACCTGAAGGCCGACGCCTATCTCGCCGTCGGCCCGGCCAACAGCAAAGTCACGATCGATGCGATCACGGCATCGACCAAGGACGGCGGCGAGCCGACTTTCCTTCCGATCGATGCGTCCGAGGCGATCGCGCAGAACCATCCGGCCTATGAGGCCGCTGAAATCCCCGCCGGCTCGCTCGGCTCGGCCGACCGGCCCGAGGATGAGGTGAAGACGATCAGCTTCTCGCACCACATCGTGGCGCGGAAGGGCTTGTCGGACGCGACGGTCGCAGCCTTCACCCGGCAATTGTTCGCGATCCGGCAGTCGCTCAAGAACGACTTCCCGCTCGCCGCCAAGATCGAGACCCCCGACACCGACAAGGATGCCACCATTCCGGTACATCCGGGCGCGGCCGCCTTCGTCGACGGCGAGGAGAAGACCTTCCTCGACCGCTACAGCGACTACATCTGGTGGAGTCTGATGGCGTTCTCCGCGATGGGCTCGGCCGGCGCGTGGTTCGCCGGCTATCTCAAGCAGGACGAGCGCAACACCAACACCTCGCAGCGCGAGCGCCTGCTCGAGATGCTGAAGACCGCGCGGCAGAGCGATTCGACCGAAGAGCTCGACCAGTTGCAGGCGGAGGCCGACGACATCCTGCGCCACACGCTGGACTGCTTCGAGCATGGCGCGATCGAGGAAGGCACGCTGACCGCATTCAACATCGCGCTGGAGCAGTTCCACAACGCGGTTGCCGACCGCAAGGCGCTGCTGCTGAGCATGCCGCAGAATCTGCAGCGGACTGCGACGCAATTCAGGGCGGCGGGCACGGCGTAACTTGGTTACTCGCGTCCGGTTCTTGAGCGTCGTTCCTGGAATGACGGCGGAGACGACCGGTGGTGCAAACAGACGAAAAAGCGTGACTGGTGCTGGTTGCAGGGTCTAGTAGACGGCATGCTGCTTAACACTTTCACTGGTGTAGCGTTGGGCGTTGCAATGTGCGTGGCGCTAGGCTTTTACGCTTTGATGCAAGACCGCCTGAGACGCAGGCTCAATATAACGGTGTTTTCCCCCTCATCATGGCTAAATGCCTTTAAGGTTTTCTCAGTGCGAGAATTCTATCTCGGTCTCGCAGCGTTCGCTGTGATGCTGATCATCTGCGGCATCGCCGCCTACTTGAACTAGCCAAACGAGGGGAAAATTTCTCCCTCACATCCCCAAAAGCGGTCACCCGCCGCGCCTGACCACGCCCGCTGTAATCTCACCGTCATGGAATTTTCCTACCTCTCTGCTCGCCCGCGTCGCATTGTCGCTGTGACCTTAAGGAGGCCCCCATGACGATCCGGTTCTCGCGAAACCTCACCCGCCGACGCTTTCTTTCCACCACGGCTGCGGCCGGCGTCGGCGTGATCGCGATGCCGTATCTGTCGCGCGCCGCCGATCGCCCCGTGATCACCCATGGCGTGCAGTCCGGCGATGTCGGCATCGACGGCGGTGTGGTGTGGGCGCGCGCGGACCGGCCGTCGCAGATGATGGTCGAGGTCGCCACCACGGAATCGTTCAAGGACGCCCGCGCGCTGCCGCCGATCACGGCGCTGCCGGAGAGCGACTTCACGGCAAAGATGCTGCTGGAGAACCTGCCGTCCGGCCAGGACATCTTCTATCGGGTCCGCTTCCGCGACCTCGCCCATATCGACATTGCCGGCGAGCCTGTGGTCGGCCGCTTCCGTACCGCGCCGAGCGATCGCCGCGACGTCTCCTTCGTGTGGGGCGGCGACGTCGCCGGCCAGGGCTGGGGCATCAACCCCGACGACGGCGGCATGATCACCTTCGCCGCGATGAAGAAGCACAATCCGGATTTCCTGCTGCATTCCGGCGACACCATCTACGCCGACGGCGTGATCCCGTCCGAGGTGAAGCTCCCCGACGGCAAGATCTGGAAGAACATCACGATCCCGGAGAAGGCCAAGGTCGCCGAGACGCTCGACGAGTACCGCGCCGCGCACAAATACAATTTCCTCGACAGCAATCTGCGCGCCTTCAATGCCGAGGTGCCGATCTTCGTGCAGTGGGACGATCACGAGGTGACCAACAACTGGTCGCTGTCGAAGCAGCTGCCGGCGGCCTACAAGGAGCGCGACATCACCGTGCTCGCCGCGCGCGCGGCAAAGGCCTTCCACGAGATGTATCCGATGCGCGAGAGCATCGTCGAGCCCGGCCGGGTCTATCGCACGCTGAGCTACGGTCCGCATCTCGACGTCTTCATGCTCGACGAGCGCAGCTATCGCGGCCCGAATGGTCCGAACCTGCAGGAGACCTACGGTCCCGATGCCTATTTCATCGGACCCGACCAGATGGCCTGGCTGAAGCGCGCGCTGCTCAACTCGCGCGCCACCTGGAAGGTGATCGCCTCCGACATGCCGCTGTCGCTGATCGTCTATGACGATGCGACCAACAAGAAGGGCTCGGAGGCGTTTGCGCAGGGCGACGGACCGGCGCGCGGCCGCGAGCTCGAGATCGCCGACATCCTGCGCTTCATCAAGACCGCCGGGATCGTCAACACGGTGTGGCTGACCGCCGACGTGCACTATGCGGCCGCGCACTACTACAATCCGAACAAGGCCCAGTTCCAGGAGTTCGATCCGTTCTGGGAATTCGTCTCCGGCCCGCTGCACGCCGGCACGTTCGGGCCGAACGAGCTCGACAACACGTTTGGTCCCGAGGTGAAGTTCGTCAAGGCGCCGGGCGAAGCCAACCAGAACCTGCCGCCGTCGGCCGGCATGCAGTTCTTCGGCCACGTCAAGATCGACGGCAAGAGCGGGCAGATGACGGTGAGCCTGCGCGATCGCGTCGACGCCGAGCTGTGGGCCATCACGCTCGATCCGAAGCCGGTGTAATCGCCCCGCAGCTGCGACGGAACCGGACGCCGCCCTGGCGTGAGGCAAGGGCGGCGCGATTGACAGGGGATGGACGCGACCTGCCTCTTCCGGTACCGGTGACAGAGCCGTTATGCTGGGGGCCCGGAGGGGCGGAGCATGAGGCGCTGCGAATCCGTTCGCGTGCTCGGTGGCATCGTCGCGGGGCTTCGGCCTCGCCGCCTGCTTGTTGTTGCGATAGCGGTGCTCGCGCTGCTGCCGACCGACATCAGCGAGGCCGGCTGGCTGCCGGATTTCTTCAAGAGCTCACCCAAGCACGCCAAGCCGCCCAAGCGCGCGACAGCGACAAGGCCGGCCAAGCTCGCAAAGCACCGCGCGCCAGCCAAGCACCGCGTCACGCGGCTCGCCGCGCTGGGACCGGTCGCCCTGCCACCTTCCGCTCTCAAGCCGACCGCAGGCAAATGCGATCCCGCGACATTCCGGGTCGTCCTCGATGTCGGCCATACCGCGGAATCGGAAGGCGCGATGAGCGCGCGCAACGTCGCCGAATTCAACTTCAACCTACGCCTTGCGCGGCAGATCGAGGAGACCTTGAAGGCCGAAGGCTTTACCGGAACCAGGCTGCTTCTCACCGAAGGCAAAGCGAGACCCAGCCTGTTCAGGCGGGTCTCCGCCGCCAACAATCTGCACGCGGATCTGCTGCTGTCGATCCACCACGACTCCGTGCCCAACAAGATGCTCGAGGACTGGGAATTCGAGGGCAAGAAGAGCCACTTCAGCGACCGCTTCAGCGGCTACTCCGTGTTCGTGTCCCGGGAGAATCCGGACTTCAAGACAAGCCTGCGGTTCGCCGAACTGGTTGCCGGCGAAATGAAGGCCCAGGGGCTGCACTATGCCGAGCAATACAGCCAGCCCATCATGGGCCGCGACCAGCATCCGCTGCTGAACAAGGACACCGGCGTCTACAGCTATGACGAGCTGATCGTGCTGAGAAAGACCGCGATGCCTGCCGTCCTGCTGGAGGCGGGCTCGATCATCAACCGGGAGGAGGAACTCAAGATGGGTTCGCCCGAGCGCCGCAACGCGATCGCCAGCGGCGTCGCCTCTGCCGTGAAGGAGTTCTGCGACCCGCGGTGGGTCCTGCTCGGTCCGCTCTGACGTCCACTCAGCCTGGATTGCCTGCCTTGATCTCCTTGAGCCTGGCAAGCGCCTGTTCGAACTTGGCGTTGAACAGCCACATCGCATCGAGGATTTCGCGGAAGGTCGCCGATGTTCTTGCCCTGTCGGCCCGGCCGAACGCGAAGATGCTGTTGTTGCGCAGATATCCCATGATCCTGGGGTCGGAAATTCGGTAGCCGACCAGATTGCCCGACTTCAGCGCGGCCCGCGTCGGGGTCGGAATGATCTGGATCAGCTCGAAGAGCTTCATTTGATCGATCGGATCGGGCAGCGCCTTTGCGATCGCCGGAACCTGCGGGAAAACGTCCGCGTGTGCGTTCATGAGCGCGTCGCGCACCGCGGTCCAGTGATTGAACCGATGGTCGAGATTGCCGGCTCGGGCCTCTTCCTTGTCGTCGCGACGGCTCAGCGCAGGATCGAGGGCCGCGATCGACCCCTTGATGGCGGCCCACTTCTTCTGGCCGTTGCGATCTTCGGACGGGCCGGTCTGCAGGCTGCCCTTGTAGGTGTTCGACCGCGCATTTCCGGCATTCTGCTTGCCGTTCGTCTCGGCAAAGAACAGGCCAAGGCTGATACGGCCGGCGACAGCGGCGTCAGCGGCATCGAGCCCCCTGGCGCGCGCGATCACTGTCGCCAGGTCGACCACGTCCTTGAACGGCGTATCGGAGCTTTGCGCACCGGCGGGCGGCGCCTCCATGACGTCGAACAGCGTCTTGTACTCGTCGAGCAGCGGCTCATTGTCGGCATCGAAATAGGCCGGAGGGATTCCCAGCCTGTTGGGCCTTCCGATCCGCGCCGGCAGCGCATCGGTGAGATCCTTGTAGGTGCTCATCATCTCGACACGGGCCAGATAGATCGCCTGGCCCGGCAGGTTCGGCAGCGACTGCCCGGCATCGATCTGCGCGCGGCGCTGGCGCATGATCGAGACGAAATTCTTCAGCGCATTGTCGTAGGCCTTGAGCGCGGCCGATTGCTCGCTCGTGAGGGCGGCTGGCTCAGCAATGGCAGGACCCGCCGCAACCGGCGCAAGCAGCAGTCCGAGAGAGAGCGCCGCGGCGCGCGCAGCGGCAGATATCCCGATCGCCATCCTGATTGCCATGACGGCTTCCCGAGGCCCGTGCGTCACCGAATCCGACATCCCGGATCGTAGACCGCGAGGCCGAATCCCGGCAATCGGTCAAAGTTCGTTTCTCAGCGCAGCCTCGAGCGTCTCGCTCGAACACGGCTTGGCCAGCCGCGGCTTGTCGGCAAGCGATTCCGGCAGCCTGATGTCCGCGCCGTAGCCCGTGATGAAAGCGAAAGGCACTTTCAGGGCATCGAGCCGCTCGGCGATCACGAACGTCTTCTCGCCCCTGACGAGGCCGACGTCGAGCAGCGCGAAATCCGGCGCGCGTTCGGCAATCAGCTCAAGCGCGCGGGCGACGTTCGCGGCGGTGCGCACCGTCCGGGCGCCGAAGCCCAGGATGGTGTCCTCAAAATAGAGCGAGATGATCGGGTCGTCCTCGACCACGAGGACGTCGCCGGGCATGCCGGCATTGGGAGCGGATTCCATGACGCGGTGTCCAATTCTTCGATGATGGATGAGAGACCGGATCAGTCCGGCCGGATGGCCCGCGACCGGCGCCCGAAAGCACGCCGGCTGTTCCCGGGATGAAACCCACCACATCGCGCGCCGTCGCGTCTGTTCACTAGTGAACATAAAAGCTGGAACTTTTTCAGTATGGTCGGCGTTGGGTTTCCAGGATTTTCCAATGATTGCCAAACGGACCGATTTGGCCGGGACGAGCGACCGGCCGTTCAACAATCTCCTGCGCCGGCTGAATGCCGCCGACTACGCGCTGCTCGCGCCGCATCTTGCGGAGGTCGAGGCCGCGGCCGGCGAGCTGCTCTACAATCCCGGCGACGACGTCCAGATCGTGCATTTCCCATGCGGACCGAGCCTTGCGTCCTACATGGTGGCCAACGAGGACGGGCGCGATGTCGAAACCATCCTGGTCGGCCGCGAGGGCGCGGTCGGCGGCATCGTCAGCCAGGGCTTCCTGCCGGCGTACACACGCATCACCGTCAAGTTCGGGGGGCCGTTCGTGCGGCTGCCGATCAGCAAGCTCGACGCCGCCAAGCTGACCTCGATCTCGGTGCGCAACATCTTCGCGCGCTATGCCGACTGCATGCTGGCGCAGATTTTCCAGTCGACCGCCTGCAACGCGATCCATTCGATCGAGCAGCGCGCCGCGAAATGGATCATGTCGGCGATGGAACGCACCAATGGCAATGGCGTGGTGCCGCTGACGCATGAGCAGCTCTCGACCTTGCTCGGCGTCGGCCGCAGCTACACCAGCCGGGTGATCCAGAACTTCAAGGCCGAAGGGGTGCTGGATACCCGCCGCGGCGCGATCGTGATCCGCGATCCCGACAAGCTCAAGCTACGCTCCTGCATGTGCAACGAGGCGGTGAAGGATCACTTCGAGGAAGTGCTGCGCGGGGTGTATCCGAGCGAGGACAACCCGGCCAATTGATGCCAAGCTGACCTCTCCCCGCAAGTGCGGGGCGAGGGGGAACATCTATCGCGGGCCGCGAAAATCACGCTACACTCGCCTGATGAGCGGGGCTGAACTTCACGCGATCTTCGACATCGCAGCATGGGGCGCGGCCGCGATCGCCATGTGGTGGCTGTCGCGCCGGCCCGGGCTGCAATTCCCGCGGCAATCCTTCGAGCTGCCCTACATCGCCGCACTGGTGTTCGGCGCCGGCATCGGCGCCTACATCTTCGGCACGTTGAACCTGTGGTTCTCGGGCATGTCGGGTATCGCCCGCTCGGTCGAGGGTGCGCTGGCCGGCGGCGTCATCGCGATCGAGCTCTACAAATGGCTGCACGGCATTGCGCTGCGCACCGGGGCGCGCTTCGCACTCCCGCTCGCGCTCGGCATCGCGGTCGGCCGGCTCGGCTGCTATTTCGCGGGGCTCGAGGATTTCACCTACGGCACGCCGACCACGCTGCCCTGGGGCCACGATTTCGGCGACGGCATCCTGCGCCATCCCGTGCAGCTCTATGAAAGCCTGGCAATGGCGGCGTTCGCGGCCTTCTACGTCTGGGCCGTATTGAACCGCAACGCCGCTGTGATCACCAATGGATTCTACCTCGTGCTGTTCTACTATGGCCTGCAGCGCTTCCTGTGGGAGTTCATCAAACCCTACGGCACGCTGATCGGCCCGTTCTCGCTGTTCCACCTGCTGTCGCTGTTTGTCATGGTCTATGCCGCCGTCATGCTGGCGACGGCGCCGAATGTGAGTGTGAAGCATGAACGCGCCGCTGCGTAAGGCCCGCCCCTACATCTTCTGGGGCCAGACCCAGTCGCTCTGTGAGACCTGCCTGACATTGGTGCCGACCAAGATCCAGATCTCAGGCAACGAGGTCTGGTACGAGAAACGCTGCAAGCAGCACGGCGTGCAGTCGACGCTGGTCTCGACCGACCAGGCCTATTGGCGGCTGTGCAAGGACTTCATCAAGCCCGGCGACCGGCCGCTCGCCTTCCAGCGCCACACCGAATTCGGCTGTCCCTATGATTGCGGGCTGTGCCCCGACCATGAGCAGCACTCCTGCCTGGCGCTGATCGAGATCACGGAGCACTGCAACCTGACCTGCCCGGTGTGCTTTGCGGATTCCTCGCCGGCACGCTCAAGCTTCACGCCGCTGGCCAAGATCGAGACAATGCTGGACGCGCTGGTGGCGAGCGAGGGCGAGCCCGACCTGGTGCAGATCTCCGGCGGCGAGCCGACGCTGCATCCGGATTTCTTCGCGATCCTGGATGCGGTGCGCGCCCGCCCGATCCGCCACGTCATGATCAACACCAACGGCCTCAGGATCGCGCGCGAGCCGGATTTCGTGGCGAAGCTCGCCGCGAACAAGCGCGGGCTGGAGGTCTATCTGCAGTTCGATTCGCTGAAGCGCGAGGCACTGGTCAATCTGCGCGGCGCCGATCTGCGCAAGATCCGCCAGCAGGCGCTGGAAAATCTCGAGCGTTACGGCGTCTCGACCACGCTGGTCGCCACCATCAAGCGCGGCGTCAACGACGCCGAAATCGGCGACATCATCCGTCATGCGCTGACCTGGAAGTGTGTCCGCGGCGTCACGCTGCAGCCGGTGCAGGACGCCGGCCGCAACGAGGCCTTCAACAAAGATACCGACCGCATCATGCTGTCGGAGATCCGCCAGCGCGTGATCGAAACCGGAGTGTTCGGCGACAAGGACATGATCCCGCTGCCGTGCAATCCCGAAAGCGTCTCGATCGGTTACGGCCTGCGCAGCGGCGACAAGGTGCTGCCGCTGACCTCGCTGATCCCGCAGGAGCAGCTCGTCGCCGTGATGCCGAACACGATCAGCCCGGAGAAATATCCGGTGCTGCGGGAAAAATTCGTCGATTTGTTCTCGCTGTCGTCGGGGCCGCTGAACACCTCGGAGCGGGTCTGCGAGTTGTTGTGCTGCCTGCCGAGCTTCGAAGTGCCGGAGGGGCTGACCTACGAGAACGTGTTCCGCGTCACCATCGTGCAGTTCCTCGATCGCTTCAACTTCTGCGTCGGCAACGTCAAGCGAAGCTGCATCCACTTCGTCACCGAAAGCGGCGCGATCATCCCGTTCGACACCTACAACCTGTTCTATCGCGACGGAAAAATCGACGGCATCCGCGCAAGCCTGGCCGGCCAGACCTATCGCGAGGCGCGGCAGGGCGAGGAGGTGCCGCGATGAGCGATGACAGCAGGCCTATCAATCCGGATGGATCGCCGCCCTCGCTGCCTCCCCCGCTGCCGCCCCGACGCGGCGGCTGCGCGACCGCCTTCATGGCGCTGTTCGGGGTGTTCCTGCTGCTCCCCGGGCTCTGCGCGATCCTGTTCGGGGTCGGCACCCTGACCTCGTCGCGCCCCGACCCCTCCATCCTTTCTCTGGTCCTGCTCGGCCTGCTGGTCGGTTTTGCCGGCGTGATGCTGATCCGCGCCGCGATCACCGGGCGGTAGAGGTCGGCATTGATCGCTGTACGGGCTCGGGCTGATCATCCGGGCAGGCCTGGAAATGATGCCGAATCAGGGCTCTGACCCGTTAGAACCCGGGTTCCCGGCTCGAAATCAGCTTCCCAGACCGCCAACAAACCGTTGTTTTTTGGCGTTTTCTGACTATATTGCGCCGCAACGCGCAAGGTGCCCGGTCCTCTGACCGGGCTTCCTTTTTGGGGTGATGCGTCCCCGTCAAATTTCTTGGGTATGAGCGTGATCCGGGCCCCGATTGGGCCACGTGAGCGAGCGGCCGGCCAAATCGGTTCGGCGAGATCGCGCATCTGACCATTGCACGACCAGAAGAAGAGCCATGAACCTTCGCAACGTCGCCATCATCGCCCACGTCGACCACGGCAAGACCACCCTCGTCGACCGCCTGCTGCAGCAATCCGGCACCTTCCGCGAAAACCAGAAGGTTGCGGAGCGCGCCATGGACTCCAACGATCTGGAGCGCGAGCGCGGCATCACCATTCTGGCGAAAGCCGCCTCGGTGCAGTGGAAAGACATCCGCATCAACATCGTCGATACCCCCGGCCACGCCGATTTCGGCGGCGAGGTCGAGCGCATCCTGAACATGGTGGATGGCGCGCTGGTGCTGGTCGACGCCGCCGAAGGTCCGTTGCCGCAGACCAAGTTCGTGGTCTCCAAGGCACTCAAGGTCGGACTGAAGCCGATCGTTGTGATCAACAAGGTCGACCGTCCCGACGCACGACCGACCGAAGTCATCAACGAGGTGTTCGACCTGTTCGCGGCGCTCGATGCCAGCGAAGAGCAGCTCGACTTCCCGATCCTGTACGGGTCGGCCAAGCAGGGCTGGATGGCGGATAGCCCGGATGGACCGAAGGACGCCGGCATGCAGCCGCTGTTCGACCTGATCGTGCGCCACGTGGCGCCGCCGCAGGTCGAGCAAGGTCCGTTCCGGATGATCGGCACCATCCTCGAGGCCAACAACTTCCTCGGCCGCATCATCACCGGCCGCATCTCCTCGGGCAGCATCAAGCCCAACCAGGCCGTCAAGGTGCTGGGCGCCGACGGCAAGCTGATCGAGCAGGGCCGCATCAGCAAGATCCTCGCGTTCCGCGGCATCGAGCGCACGCCGCTCGATGAAGCCGAAGCCGGCGACATCGTCGCGATTGCTGGCCTGACCAAGGGCACCGTCGCCGATACGTTCTGCGATCCGTCCGTCGACACCCCGTTGCAGGCGCAGCCGATCGACCCGCCGACGGTGTCGATGTCCTTTATCGTCAACAATTCGCCGCTCGCCGGCACTGAAGGCGACAAGGTGACGAGCCGCATGATCCGCGACCGTCTGCTGCGTGAGGCCGAAGGCAACGTCGCGCTGCGCGTCGTCGAAGCCGCCGACAAGGACTCGATGGAAGTTTCGGGTCGCGGCGAATTGCAGCTCGCGATCCTGATCGAGACCATGCGGCGCGAGGGTTTTGAGCTCTCGGTGTCGCGCCCGCGCGTCGTGCTGCAAAAGGACGAAGCCGGCGTCTGGCAAGAGCCGATCGAGGAAGTCGTGATCGACGTCGACGAGGAGCATTCCGGCGTCGTCGTGCAGAAGATGAGCGAGCGCAAGGCCGAGATGATCGAGATGCGCCCGTCCGGCGGCAACCGCCTGCGGCTGGTGTTCTACGCGCCGACCCGCGGCCTGATCGGCTACCAGGGCGAACTGCTCACCGACACCCGCGGCACCGCGATCATGAACCGCATCTTCCACGGCTATGCCGCCTACAAGGGCGAGATCCAGGGCCGCCGCAACGGCGTGCTGATCTCCAACGACCAGGGCGAAGCGGTGGCCTACGCGATGTTCAAGCTGGAAGACCGCGGCCCGATGATGATCGAGCCGGGCTGGAAGGTCTACAAGGGCATGATCGTCGGCGAGCACACCCGCGACAACGATCTCGAGATCAACGTGCTGAAGGGCAAGCAGCTCACCAACATCCGCACCACCTCGAAGGACGAGGCGGTGCGCCTGACGCCGCCGATCCGGATGACGCTGGAAAAGGCGCTGGCCTATATCGAGGACGACGAGCTCGTCGAGGTGACGCCGAAGTCGATCCGGCTGCGCAAGAAGCATCTCGATCCGAACGACCGCAAGCGCGCCGAAAAGGCCAAGGAAGCGGTGGCGTAAAAGCGGCCCCGCAAAGCAATCTGTCATGCCCCGGCTTGACCGGGGCATCCAGTACGCCGCAGCCTATCGGTTCAATAACAACCGCCTCTGGAATACTGGATCGCCCGCTTTCGCGGGCGATGACAGTCATGCGTGAGGCCGCTTCAGGCCCGGCGGCGAACGTGCTAGAGCCGGGACATGAGTTCCCTTCCCTCCACGGTCGATGTTGCCATCATCGGTGCCGGCGCCGCAGGCCTCGGCGCCGCGCATGCGCTGGAGGGCACCGGCCTCTCCAGCATCGTCCTGGAAGCACGCGATCGGCTCGGCGGCCGGGCGCATACGATCCAGGCCGCACCGGACGTGGTGTTCGACGTCGGCTGCGGCTGGCTGCATTCGGCCGACCAGAACAGCTTTGTCGGCATCGCCGAGCAACTCGGCTTCGAGCTCAACAAGGACCTGCCGCCGTGGCGCGAGCGCGCCTATGGCAAGGCGTTCCCGCAGGCCGACCGCGACGCGTTCATGCTGGCGCTCGACGAATTCTACGAACGCATCGAGCAGGCCGCGCGCGGCGGCAAGGACGGCTCAGCCGATCGCTACCTCGAGCCCGGCAATCGCTGGAACCCGATGATCGATGCGATCTCGACCTATGTGAACGGCTGCGAGCTCGACCAGCTCTCGATTCTCGATTTCGACGCCTATGAGGACAGCAACGTCAATTGGCGGGTGCGGCGCGGCTATGGCGCGCTGGTCGAGGCCTATGGTCAGCAGGTGCCCGTCGCGCTGAACTGCGAGGTGAGGCTGATCGATCACTCCGCCAGGCGCATCCGCATCGAGACCTCACGCGGCACGCTGGAGGCGGACAAGGTGATCGTCACCGTGCCGACCAACCTGATCGCCGACTCGGCGATCCGCTTCTCGCCGGCGCTGCCGGAAAAACTCGACGCCGCGCGCGGCCTGCCGCTCGGCCTTGCCGACAAGGTGACGCTGGCGCTCGCCGAGCCCGAGGCGCTGCCGAAGGAAGGCAATCTGCGCGGCGCCACCATGCGCACCGAGATGGGCACCTATCACATCCGCCCGTTCGGCCAGCCCTGCATCGAGGGCTTCTTCGGCGGCCGCTTTGCGCGAGCGCTCGAAGATGCCGGCGACGGCGCCATCGCCGCGCACAGCATCGACGAGATCGTCTCCTTCCTCGGCAATGATTTCCGCGGCAAGCTGAAGCCGCTCAGCGAATCCCGCTGGGCGCATGACCCGTTCGCCCGCGGCTCCTACTCGCACGCGCTGCCCGGCCACGCCGACAAGCGCGCCGCACTCGCCGCACCGGTCGACGGCCGGCTATTCTTCGCCGGCGAGGCGACGTCACCGCACTTCTTCTCGACCGCGCACGGCGCGCGGGACTCGGGCGAGCGGGCGGCAAAGGAAGTGTTGGCTTTCGTATCTCGAAAGTAGCCACATCATCATTGCGAGCGAAGCGAAGCAATCCATCGCGCCGCGGAACGGATAGAGTGGATTGCTTCGCCGCTCCGCTCCTCGCAGTGACGGCAGAAACTACTCCAGCACCCTCGCCCGCATGTCGGCGTCCGGCACGAAGCACGTCTCGTACTTCCCGAAGATGCGATAGCGGTTGCGGGCGATGAGGCTGTAGACGGTGTCGCGCAGCGGCTTCGGCACCGCGAACAGCGCGCTCGTCCAGCCCCAGCCGGGGAGATGGCTCAGCACCGTCAGCGCCGCATCCGACTTCATCCAGGCGATGCCGCCATGGACCACGGCGTTGGTGTCGGGATCCTCAGGGTCGATGCCGAAGGTCTTGGCAAGCCGGGTGCCATAATCCGACTGGATCGGCGTGAAACGAAAGCGGCGCGCCGTGTCGCGGGCGACGACGAAGCGGACCCAGCGCGAGCAGAAGATGCAGACGCCGTCGTAGAGGATCACGTCGTCGTCGGGCCAACTCTTCATCTTGTTTTCCTTCGACGCGTATTCTTCACGCGAACCGGTCCCACTTCGCTTGCAAACGCTATCGATTGTCCAGCATCAAGAGCGCCACCAGCATCAGCACGATCGCAGGTCCGGTCTTCACCAGCGCGCCGAGCGGCTCGATCCAGAGGTCGGGCGTCAGGATCGCCGATCCGAACATATAGCCCAGCGAGGCGACGATGCCCGCAACGAGACCGAACGCCGCGGCACGGCGGATCGCGATCAATACACCGATGCTCATGTCCATCAGGCTGGTCCCGACCGTCACCGGCCCGACCAGAGCGGGCGGGAAATGATGCGCGCTCAATATGCCGGCGGCGGCGTCATAGGAGATGACAAGGGCGATGAAGCCGGACGCGACCCAGAACAGCACCAGGCTCGCGAAGATCAGCGCCTTGATCAGGAACAGCCGCGCGAACCATTTGTCCTGGATCGTCGCGGGTCGGCCGCCGACCGCTTGCGCGATCGTCTTCGGCACGATGCCGGTCGCGTGCATCCAGGGCGAGGGATCACCGGTGACGCCGCGGCGCAGCTCGGCGATCGCAGTGGAGCGCATCGGCGGCATCCAGCCGAGGCGGTTTGTGAGATCGCCGAGACGGGCGCCGAGATCGATCAGGAACGATGGCGAGGCGATACGGAATTGCTTCGCCGTGCCGAACGACCAGCGGAATTGGGCGATGACGCCGCCGAGCGAGACCGGCTGCTTCTGCATCAGGTCCCATGTCACCGAGCGCACCGCTTCGTCGTCGATATCGCGCGTCGCGAGCCATGCGATGGTGGCGGCGATGTCCTCGACCGCGACCGGCTGGAACGGCGTCGCCGCCTCGTCGGCCGGCAAATCCACCGGCAGCGCCGCCAGCGCGCGCAGCATGGCGCTGCCGCCATAGGCCGATGGCGCGATCACAAAGCCCGGGCGCAGGATCGCATGGGCGATCCCCGATGCCGCGATCAGCCGTTCGGCTTTGCGCTTGGTGGCGCTGAAGGCGGTGCGATCCTGATCGGCGCTGCCGGGAATCGAAATGTGCACCAGACGGATGGCGCGATGGCTGTCGCGGATCGCTTCGAGCAGTCGCGCCACGAAGTCGCGATGCACCGCGCTTGTGTCGCTGCCCGGACCGTCCTGCAGTACGCCGAGGCAGTTGACGACGACATTGACCTCGTGGGTGCGAAGCAGCTGCGTCAGGTCAGCGACATCCATCGACATCAGTGGCAGCTCGAGATCGGCTGCGCTCATCTTTTGTGCAGCCGTGAACTGCCGCGCGATCCCGATCGCGTGAAAGCCGCGCGCCCTCAGATCGTCGGTGAGGTAGCGTCCGATCAGGCCCGACGCGCCAAGCACGAGGATATTGTGTGATGCATCGTCACTCATGAGATCGGATCATGTTCTAGAATGGTTTTGCGATCATCAGCCAGAGGATGATCATCACCGAGCCGAAGCCGGGAATCCCGAACAGGAACCAGCGGCGAAACAGCGCAGCGTAGCGCGGCGGCAGCGGAAGCCCCTTATCGGCAGCCGCCTGCGCGAGGTCGCGCATCTCCATCTGCATGAAGATGACGGGAACCCAGAACACGCCGGCCAGTGCGTAGAGCGCAAGCGAGAGCAACAGCCAGCGCTCGGTCAGGCTGGTTGCCGACAGCAACATCAGCAGCCCGCCGCTCACCGGCTGCAGCAACACCGCGCTCAAGGTGAAGATCATGTCCGCGACCACGACCGTCGACGCCGTGCGCGCGATAAAGGACGCGCTTTGCGTGCGATGCGCCGCCAGCATGAAGAAGGCGATGCCGGTCCCGGTGCCGAGGATCACGATGGCGCCGAGCACATGCAGATACTTGATCAGGAAGTAGAGCGTCATCGCAGTCCGCTCACGATCGGGCTGGTTTTGGCGCGCACAGATATCGCCGCTGCCATAGACCGTGCGCGCGCAAAAATCCACTGCGGCTGCGCACTCGGAGTACCCACATCGCGCTTGGATCGCACGCCAGATCCTGGCGGCGAATCAGCCCCGAATGAGCTTTTTCCGAGCGACGGCACCATCATACTGTGCGCGCGATTCACGCTTTGCACAGGCCAGGATCGGCAATTGATCGCTCAAGCCTGGCAAGTGTCCTCTTTCGACACAAGTTTTCATGACACTGATGCAAAAAACCCACAGGTTAACTGATAATTAACGATGGACCTTGAAGGCGGCCCTCCGACTTGCTTTGATTGGATGCATGAGCACAACGCTAATCGAGGTCCGGCCAGCCAAAGCTGCAGACGCAGCCTCGGTGGCGTCTACCCATGACGAAGCCTGGCGCTCGGCGTATCAGGGAATCATCCCCGGCGCCGAACTCGAAAAGCTGATCAATCGCCGCGGCCCGCAGTGGTGGGACAGCGCGATCCGCAAGGGCAGCCGCGTCAGCGTGCTGGTGTTCGGCGACCGAATCGCAGGCTATGCCAATTACGGCCGCAACCGCGCCCGCAGCCTGCATTTCGAAGGCGAGATTTACGAGCTCTATCTGCGGCCGGAATTCCAAGGCCTCGGCTTCGGCCGGCGCCTGTTCGCCGCGGCCCGCCGCGACCTGATGCAGAGCGGCCTGAAGAGCATGGTGATCTGGGCACTCTCCGACAACGAGCCGGCGACCGAGTTTTACCGCGCGCTGGGCGGCCGGATGGTGGCGCGCTCCTCGGAACGGTTCGGGCCGAAGTCGCTCGACAAGGTCGCTTTCGCCTGGGCCAACTGAAAATCCCGCTTCTCTCGCAGCTGCAGCAAGGCTAAACCAGCCTGAGCGCTGCGCGCGACGGCCAGCCCGGCCCCCACGGCCGGGCCTGATGTCGTTTTGCGGCCTGGCGGCGCCAACCAAAAAATCACATCGTTCTCAACTTCCAGAAGGCCACGCGGAGCAATCCATGCGTATCGACGCCATATCGATCGGAAAGAATCCGCCCCACGACGTCAACGTCATCATCGAGGTTGCCGTCGGCGGCGAGCCCATCAAATACGAGATGGACAAGGAGGCCGGCACGCTCGTGGTGGACCGCTTCCTCTACACGCCGATGCGCTACCCCGGCAATTACGGCTTCATCCCGCACACGCTGTCGGGCGACGGCGATCCCTGCGACGTGCTGATCGTCAACACCCGCGCGATCGTGCCGGGCGCCGTGATGAGCGTCCGCGTGGTCGGCGTGCTGCTGATGGAGGACGAGGCCGGCGGCGACGAGAAGATCATCGCGGTGCCGTCCTCGAAGCTGACCCAGCGCTACGACAAGGTGCACAATTACAGCGACCTGCCCGACATCACGCTGCAGCAGATCCAGCACTTCTTCGAGCACTACAAGGATCTCGAGAAGGGCAAGTGGGTGAAGGTGCTGCGCTGGGGCGACGCCGACGAAGCCCGCAAACTGATCCTCGAAGGCATCGAGCGGGCGAAGAAGAAGTGACGGCGTAGTCGATACGGCGCGCTCTTCCGTCATTGCGAGCGAAGCGAAGCAATCCATGCCACCGCACGTGTGGGACGGTGGATTGCTTCGTCGCTTCGCTCCTCGCAATGACTGCGGAGAGATTTCCCAGCTATCTCACACCGCCGGCGCCGGCAGGCCCTGGATCGCGCAGGCGGCACGCAGCGTGTTGACAAGAAGGCACGCCACCGTCATCTGTCCGACGCCGCCCGGCACCGGCGTGATCGCGCCGGCGACGCCGAGCGCTTCCTGGAATGCGACGTCGCCGACCAGCTTCGGCTTGCCGCCGGGCACCGGAATGCGGTTGATGCCGACATCGATCACGGTCGCGCCCGGCTTGATCCAGTCGCCCCGCACCATCTCGGGACGACCGACCGCAGCATAGACCAGGTCGGCCTGGGCGCAGAGTTTCGGCAGATCGCGCGAGCGCGAATGCGCGATCGTCACCGTCGCGTTCTCGTTCAGCAGCAATTGCACCAGCGGACGGCCGACCAGATTGGAACGGCCGATCACGGTCGCGCTCATTCCTTCAAGCGAGGCATGCACGCTCTTGGTCAGGATGATGCAGCCGAGCGGGGTGCAGGGCGACAGCGCAGCCAGGCCCCCGGCGAGCCGGCCGGCATTGTTCGGATGCAGGCCGTCGACATCCTTGGCCGGATCGATCGCATTGATGACGGTCTCGGTGTGCAGCGATTTCGGCAGCGGCAGCTGCACCAGGATGCCATGCACCAGCGGATCGCGGTTGAGCCGCGCGATCAGCGCCAGCAGATCGGCCTGCGACACATCCTCCGGCAGCTTGTGCTCGAACGAGGCCATGCCGGCGGCCTGGGTCTGGGTGTGCTTGCTGCGGACATAGACCTCGCTCGCCGGATCATGGCCGACCAGCACCACGGCGAGCCCCGGCGTGAGCGCATGGTCGCGCTTGACGCGGGCGACCTCGTCGGCGACGCGGGCGCGAAGCTCGGCGGCGATGGCTTTTCCGTCGATGATGCGGGCGGTCATGTCAGTCCTTCGTCTCTTGGTTCGGCTTTGCCGCCGTCAATTTTCTCAGCGTTTCGCCAAGCCCCTTAGGGTCACCGTCGACAGCCACCTGCTTCAGCCGCGAGGTTGCCCCCGATAGCAGCTTCACCCTGGCCTTGGGCACGCCGAGCGCCTTCGCCAATAACTCCGTCACCGCCCGGTTGGCCTCACCGCCCTCGGCGATGGCACGGACTCGCACTTTCACCACCGAACGGCCGTTGGCCAGCGTTTCGATCCCGTCGATGTCGTCGCGGCCACCGCGCGGCGTCACGCGCAACGCGATGCTGATGCCCTCGGTGGAATAGCGCCAAGGATCCATCAGCAATCCATCAGCAGCGGTCCATCGCCAGGGATCAGATCACGTTGGGATAGATGTAATAAGCGATCACCCGCTGGATGAACATGATGATCAGGATCACGATAATCGGCGAGATATCGAGACCGCCCAGATTCGGCATCACATTGCGAATCGGCCGCAGCACCGGCTCAGTGATCCGGTAGAGGAACTCGGCCACCGCCGAGACGAATTGGTTGCGCGTGTTGACCACGTTGAAGGCGACCAGCCAGGACAGGATGGCCGAGGCGATCAGCAGCCAGACATAAAGGTCGAGGACGATGATGACGATGTCGAGAACAGCGCGCATATGATGGGGGCTCGCGGGTGGGACGACCAGGTAAAGCGCAACGAAACCGGACTTGAACCGCCAGCGCGCTTCTCGTTTGAGCAGGATCTTCTCGGAAAACCGCTGCGTACTTCTCGCTAACGCGGCCCGCCGGGTCCGGATCATGCTCTAAATATCGGTTCGGCCCCCCGCAAACAAGGGAAGTTCCGGGCAGGAAAGGTCGAAAACAGCCGTTTCGCCGTTCTTGACTTGGCCTTGGGCGGGACTGTAAATGGCGCCCGACTGACGGCCGGGACACTCAGCAACACCCGGTCGCGATGGGGCCATAGCTCAGCTGGGAGAGCGCGTCGTTCGCAATGACGAGGTCGGCGGTTCGATCCCGCCTGGCTCCACCACGCTTCGCCTTCGGGCTACGCGTGGCGCAGCCGCGCAGAGCCCGAAGGACGAAGCGTGGTGTCCGGCGAAGCCCAAAGGGCGAAGACGGACCGGTCCAAACCCCTCTTCTCCGACGCCTCGCCGCCAGCCCCAATCCCCCTCACGTCCCCGTAAACCGTGGCGGCCGCTTCTCCACGAAGCTCGCGACGCCTTCGCGGAAATCATTGCCCTTGAGCGCGATCTGCATTTCGCGGTTGGCGTCTATGGTAGCCTCGGCGAGGGTCTGGAACGGCACGTCATAGACCTGACGCTTGATCACCGCGATCGCGCTCGGCGAGACGAAATCGGCGAGGTCGCGGGCATAGGCATAGGTGTCCTCGCGCAGCTTCTCCGGCGAAGAGAGCCGGTTGACGAGGCCGATGCGCAGCGCCTCCGCGGCCGACACCCGCCGCGCCGACATCAACAGATCGAGCGCGTTGGCATGGCCGACGATGCGCGGCAGCATCCAGCTGATGCCGTGCTCGGCGATCAGGCCGCGCCGCGCGAAGGCTGTCGTGAACACCGCGCTGTCGGCGGCGAAGCGCAGATCGCAATACAGCGCGTGAACCAGGCCGATGCCGGCGGTAGCGCCGTTGAGCATCGCGATGACTGGCTTCTTGATGGCGGGGTAATAGGCGTAACGCGTCTGCCAGTCGGCGCGGCGGTTCATGTCGAACGGAATGCTCTCGCCACGCCTGACCTCGTTGGGATCGATGCCCTGCAGCGCTTCCATGTCGGCGCCGGCGCAGAAGCCACGGCCCGCGCCGGTCAGGATGATGACGCGAACATGGTCATCGTTCGCCGCCGCCTCCATCGCATGGCGCACGTCGCGCTCCATGATCGCGGTCCACGCATTCATGCGGTCCGGGCGATTGAGCGTGATGGTCGCGATCCGGTCGCTGACCTCATAGAGGATGTGCTGATAGCTCACGGCGATCTCCCTGGCCTTGTTGTTATGAATTCGCACGGCGATACGAGCCACGCGCGGCAGCCGACAGTAGCACATCCATCAGAATGAAAAGGGCGGCGCGAAATTCCGCGCGGCGGCTATTCCGCCGCCTGCAGCAGCATCGGCCGCGGCACGCGCGCGATCCAGCCGTCGATGAAATGCTTCAGCCACGCGCGCTCGGCGGCATCATGCACGGCGCGCCCGGCGAAGTGCTGATGGACCGGTTGCGCGCCCGGCGAATCCAGCCGCGCGCAACCGCGCGTGGTCCAGCGATGCATCATCGCGTAGGTCACATCGGGATGGAATTGCAGGCCGAAGGCGTTGCCGAACTGGAACGCCTGCACCGGGAAATCATCGCCGGTCGCAAGCAGGTCCGCGCCGTCGGGCAGTCGAAAGCCCTCGCCATGCCAATGATAGACGCGCGCCGGCCAGTCCGGGCAAAGGGCGCGGCCCGCGTCCGTCGGACTGACCGGGTAGTAACCGACCTCGACACGGCCCTGCGGATGCGGCGCGACGCGCGCGCCGAGTTGCCGCGCCAGCATTTGCGCACCGAGGCAGATGCCGAGGAACGGACGCTGCTCGCGCAGCGGAACGGAAATCCAGTCGATCTCGCGCCGGACATAGTCGTCGGGATCGTTGGCGCTCATCGGGCCGCCGCAGATCACCGCGCCGGCATGCATCTCGAGCGTGTCGGGCAGCGTATCGCCGAAGCGCGGACGGCGGATGTCGAGGGGGTAGCCCAGCGCACGCAGCGCGTTGCCGATCCGGCCGGGAGTCGAGGTCTCCTGATGCAGCACGATCAGCACCGGCCTTAGCGCAGCCTGATCCGAAACCTGATCTACCGGCGTGACCGCGGTCGGCCTTCGGTTTGCGAAGGGTACCACGACACGGCTTTGGTCAGACCGGAACGACATTGCCTCTGCTTGAAGGTTTGGCCTCTGCTTAAGGATTCGGCACGTAAGGTGCGATCATAGCTAAGTGCTCGTTAACATCGTGTGAGTTTGCGCACACACGCGCGAAGCAAATCGCGGGCCAGAGACAGCCTTAACGACGACCGAGGGAACGCTTCAGGGGGCTAGCGCTTGCGGAGCTGAAAGCCGCCGACCGCCGACAGGATGAACGAACGCGGAAACAGCCGGAGCAGGAACGGCACGACCTTGATGAAGGCGCCGGGCAGCACGGCGCGCTTGTTGGCCATCAGGCCGCGATAGGCCTGGCGGGCGACCTCATCAGGCGCAACGTTGAGGATCGCGGAATCGAATCCCGGGGCAAACCCTGCGCGATCCTGGAATTCGGACGGCACGGGACCAGGGCAAACCACGGTAACGCGCACGCCTTTCGGCGCCAGCTCACAGCGCAATGCCTCGGAGAATGAAAGCACATAGGCCTTGCTGGCGTAGTACACGGCCATGCCGGGGCCCGGCAGGAATCCCGCGATCGAGCCGAGATTGAGGATGCCGCCGCGATTGCGGATCAGCTGGTCGGCGAAGCGCAGCGTCAGGTCGGTCAGCGCACGGATGTTGACGCTGATCATGTTGAGCTGTTCGGCACGGTCACGCTCGACAGCGAGGCCGAACAGGCCGAAGCCGGCATTGTTGACGAGATATTCGACCTCGACCCCGGCCTCGGTCAGGGCCTGCGCGATCCGGTCGCCCGCATCGGTCTGCTGGAGATCGCAGGGGATCACGATCGGGGCCGCGCCGCCCTTGGCCCCAAGCTCGTCGGCGAGCGCAGTCAGGCGATCGGCGCGCCGCGCCACCAGCGCCACGCGGTGCCCCTTTGATGCAAACACGCGCGCCAGTTCGGTGCCTATGCCCGCCGATGCCCCGGTTATCAGCGTCACACGCTCAGTCACGTTTCAAACTCTTACTGCAAATTCTAGTGAGGTTCCCTGCGGGGCGACGAGAGCATAGGCATGCGGTGCGACGCAAGCCGTGTATGGGCTTGTGGATAGCGGCTGAGGCGCTGGTTTCGGGACGAAACTACCGATTTTCAGTCGGATCGCCCCCGATCGCGGCGGAAATTAAAATTTCGTCATCCGTGATGCCGGCGACGATGCACCCGCTTGCGCAGCCGACCCTGTCAAATTGCCGCGTCTGCCGTGCCCCAGGGGCCCTTCGGCAGCTCGGCCTGCTTCTCGGCGACCCTGTGCTTGAGGTCGATGCGGTCGCGCGAGGAAATGCCGAGCAGGTCGGCGGCGCGCCAGACCACATTGTCCTCGAACTCGCTGACCTGGCCGTCGGCATAGACCAGCTCCCACATCATCTCGACGATGCGCAGCCGCCCCTCCTCATTCACCGAGCGCATGATCACGCTGGTAAAGTGATAGAGATCCACGGCCTCGCCTTCGACGCGCATCGCGGAAGCGATCAACTTGTCGGCGGTGCCGGGATCGAGCTGGAAACGGCTCTCGATCAGGCTGTGCAGCTTGCGCGTCTCGGTCGGCGTCGGCTCGCCGTCCAGCGAGACGACATGCACCAGCAGCGCGGTCGCCGCCAAGCGATAGTCGCCGTCATCGAAACTGCGGTCGGCCCGGGCATCGGGGGAGACGATATCGGCAATGAATTGGCGGAGTCCGTCGAGCATCGCTCTCTCTGTCGAATGAAGCTGAAACCTATATGGCGTGGAAACAGAACCGGCGCAATCCGCGCAGGTCCCCGCTGCGGCATTACGTTTCGGCAAGCATTACGTTTCCGCAATATGACTACGGTATCTCGTACACCACGAGCTTGTCGGCAATGCCGCGCAATGCCGCTTCCTTCTGGATCGGCTTGATCGCGGCGCGATCGAGGATGCCTGCGACTTCAGCCGATTCCATCACCGGCTGGGTCAAATGGATTTCCTGTGACGTCGACAGGCTCTGCACCCTGGCTGCAATGTTCACGGTCTGGCCGAAATAGTCCTGCCGCTCGTTCAGCGTCACCGCGAGGCACGGCCCCTCGTGGATGCCGATCTTGACGATCAGATCCTCCTTGCCGCGCTCGGTGTTGAGCTGCTTCATCGCGGCCCGCATCCGCAAGCCTGCCGACAATGCATGCTCGGGCCGGATGAAGGTCGCCATCACGGCGTCGCCGATCGTCTTCACGACCGCGCCGCGCTCGGAAGCGATGATCTCGAGCAGCGCGTGGAAATGCGCGCGCACCAGATCGAACGCGGCGAGATCGCCGACCCGCTCATAGAGTGCGGTCGAACCCTTCAGATCGGTGAACAGGAAAGTCAGCGCGGTGATCTTCAGCCGCTGGTCGCCGGTGAGATTGTCGGCCTTGAACACGTCGCGGAAGGTCTGGTTCGACAGCATCCGTTTCGCGGTGAGGATCGGCTTGCGCTTGCCGACAAGCTTGTGCAGCGGATCGCCGGCGACCCACACCGAGGGCAGCACGCGAACGTCGGCGTGATTCTCCAGCGAAAGCCGCAGCGGCCCCGGCCGCATCGTCGAGGTGCCGGTCGGCGCATGCGTTTTGTTGAACGCGATCGAGAATTGCTGACGCTCGGTGGTCGGCTCGCCCTCGATGGCGAAGAAGTGCGCCGAATGTGTCACCGGCTCGAACACGATGATGAACTCGTTGGGCAGGTTGAGCGACAGGATCGCCTTTTCGCCGGGCGGCAGCTCGAGCCCCTCCAGCGTGACCTCATTGATCAGGGTCGACACCGAGCTCTCGTCGAGCTCGATCCCTGAACTCCAGAACACCTGGCGGAAGTATTCCCAGATCGGCAGCGTGTTGGGATCATGCGCGGCGATGTGGCGGACCCGCGGGCTGACGGTGAAGGCGACCTCGACCAGCTCGTCGACTGAGACCTCATAGCCGGCCGCGCACAACGCGCAATTGTAGTCGTCATGACGCAACGATTTCAGCGTGGTGTGGGCATCGAGCACGCCGCCGCAGCCCGGACACAGCACGTTCCAGCTCATGTCGAACAGGCCGAGCCGCGAGGCGTGCAAGAAGCCGGAAATCGCCTTCTCCTCGTCGAGCCCGGTGCGGCGCGAGAAATCCAGCACGTTGATGCGATTGAGCTCGCGATCATCGCCATCAGCGATCAGCTGCTGCATGGCGTCGACGACGGCCGGATCGGCCGTCTGCCTGAGGACTGCGAAGTGGGCCTGCGTGTCGCTCATGGTGACCACCTATGTTGGGAGACGCCGCGCACGGTCAGCGCGGCTTGATCGTGAACACCGGCGATCGGTTCGGCTGTGTCGTCACCACGCCGATCGGAATCACCGGATCCTTGTCCGCCAGCGCGACGCGGAACGCGCCGATGATCTTCGCGAGCGCGAGCGTCGCCTCGACCAGCGCGAAATGCGCGCCGATGCAGACCCGCGCGCCGACGCCGAACGGCAGATAGGCGAAGCGATCGGGCGGTGTTCCCGTCATGAAACGCTGTGGCACAAAAGCATTCGGATCGCGCCATAGCTTCTCATGCCGGTGCAACAGCCACGGCGCGATCAGGATTACGTCATGCTTCCTGACCGGACGGCCCTCGATGGTGTCGGGACCGCCCGCGGCACGCGCGATCAGGAACGCCGGCGGATAAAGCCGCATGGTTTCGTCGATCACGGCGCGGGTGAACTTCAGCTTCTCGAAGTCCAGCGCGCCTGAAGTCGCCACGTTCCTGACTTCTGCTTCCAATTGCTCCTGGGTCTCTGGATCGAGCGCCAGCAGATAGAGCGCCCAGAACAGCGCGGTCGCGGTGGTCTCATGGCCGGCCAGGATCATGGTCGCGACCTGGTCGCCGAGCTGGGCATCGGTGAAGGCCTGACCGGTCTCAGGATCGCGCGCAGCGCCCATCAGGTCGAACAGGTCGCGGGCCGGCGCATTGTCATCCTTGCCGGCGGCGCGGCGCTCGGCCATCAGCTGGCCGACGAATGCGGTCCAGCGCTTGCGGAAGCGGGCGCGCCGGAAATCCTGCGGGGTCGGCCAGTTCAGGGGCAACAGCAGGTCCAGCATATGCGGCCGCGCCAGCGTGTCGCCATACTCCATCACGAAGTCGCGCAGCGCGGCGCCGTGGCGGTCCATGCCGAACGAGAACATGGTGCGGCCGGCGATCTCCAGCGTCATGCGCTGCATCACCTCGCGCAGATCGACCGGACCGCCGCTCGCGATCTTCAGCCTGCCGATAGTCTCGTCGACCGCCGCGATCATGTAGGGCACCAGCGTCGTCACCGCGCGCGGCGTGAACGCCGGCGCCAGGGTGCGGCGCTGATGCTTCCACGCGCGGCCCTCGGCGATCAGCAGTCCCTCGCCCAGCATCGGACGCAACACACGGAGGCCGGCGGGCGTGCGGGTGTAGTTCTCGTAATTGTCGACCAGCACGTGGCGGATCGCATCCGGCGTGTTGAGGATGAAGCTCGAGTGATTGAGGAAGCGGCCCTGAACGATGTCGTCCTCATAGGCGCGCTGGCCCCAGGTCTCGATCGGCGAGTTGCGCATCACCCGCATCCGCTGGAACGCGCCCATGTCGGCGGGGGCGCGCGGCGGCGCCGGCGGGACCAGGGGCCGCCGCGTGACCGTGATATCGTAGACTTCAGCTATGCTCATGGTCCTCGCTTCCTGCCTCACGCAACGGCCGATCCGGCCATGCGATCCCGGCGCCGTGAAGGCGCGCGGACCCCTTCCACAAGACCTAATAAGTCAGCTCGGCGACTGCAATCCGGTTCTCCGACGCCGGCCAGCTCCGCATCACAATGCGCTCGGCGTTGAAGATTGCGGCAACCGGACGTCCGATCTCGGCCGCGGTGAGCCGCAACGTCGTCACCGCGTCGGTCGGCACGCCGGATTTGACGTCGGCCGGCTCCTTGCCGTCGAACAGCACGATATCGCGCGGTAATCCGAAATAACCGCGCGGCCGCGACATCAGCACGACGGCGCCTGCACCGGCATCGGCCGGCAGCATGGGCCGCGCGGCGCGCAGATGCACGATGTCGGAGGAGCGCGGAAACGGCGAGCGATAGATATGCGTCGTCACCGCATCAGGCGAGGTCAGCACGAATTCGAGCGACCAGGACGGATCGACCTGCGCCGGCCCCCACCGGCCATCGGCGCCGGTCTGCGAGCTGTGCAGCGGGCCGCCGAGGCGCTCGCCGGTTTCCGCCGACACATGATAGATGTCGACCACGGCGCCCGGCACCGGCCGGTTGGTCGGCACGCCGCCGGGCGTGCCCGTGACGAGGCCGCTCAGCCGCACCGCCGTCTCCGGCACGATCTCGATCCGCGACGGCTCACGTCCGGCGATGAATTTGTAGATCTCGCGAAAGGCGCGCGGATGATACGCGGTCTCGCGATGATCGACCGCGCCGAGCACCAGATTGGTCGCGCCTTTCAGCGCCGGGCCGTCGGTCGTGACGTTGGTCGGCGTGCCCGGCTTGCCGATGAAGCGGCCGTCGGCCTGCGCATATTTGTCGAGCCCGTCGCTGCGCAAGGTCAGGAACGCGGTGCCCGCGGTCACCTCGCTGTCGCCATCGTTCAGCCCGCGCAGGAACGGACCGCGCCCGTTGAACTCGTTGCCGAGGCCGTCGTCGGATGCATAGACGCCGTGATTGGGCGTGCCGCACAGCACCGCGTGGCTGATGTCGCCGCTGCCACCATTCTTGATGGTGTTGCGGATCGCATTGCCGCCGCGGGAATTCCCGACCAGCGCGATCCGCGTGGCGCCGCTGGTCTGCTTCAGCTCCCTGACCGCCTCGGCGAGCGCGCGGCGCTGGTCCTCGGTCGAGGAACGGCCCGCCTGCTCGACCTTGTCGTCGGCGCGCGCCAAGGGATCGGTGAAGTTGATCGCGGCCATGCGCTCGCGCGGCACGCCGTTGGACTCCATCCGCCACAGCGTCGTCATCCAGAGCGCGGCATGATCGCCGTTGCCGTGCACGAACAGGATCGGCGGCAGGGTCGGCGGAATGTCGCCGGCCGGCGCCGGCTGGGCAAAAGCCGGGGCGGCGAGGCGGCCCGCCAGCAGCGTCAGGGCGCCGGCTCCTTGAAAAAATCTCCGCCGCGACAGCGCCATTGATCCCCTTCCCCAAGCCTTTCAGGGCTTTAGCTGTGTCCTACAGCCCGCGAGGATACCGTAATCGCTGGACAGGACACGCGTTTGCCGGGCATCAGTTGATGCAGCCGGAATCATTCAACAAACCATAGCAGGCCAACCGGAACCGGATATGACCGAACCGCCGGATCGACCAGACCGTATCACTGCACCGTTGCGGCATTCAATCTTCAGGCGGATCTGGCTCGCGAGCCTGCTCTCCAACCTCGGCATCCTGATCCAGGGCGTCGGCGCCGCCTGGGCGATGACCCAGATGACCGCGGAGGCCGACAAGGTCGCCCTGGTGCAGACCGCGCTGATGCTGCCGGTGATGCTGATCTCGATGCCGGCCGGCGCCATCGCCGACATGCATGACCGCCGCATCGTCGCGCTGGTGTCGCTGGCGATCGCGCTCTCCGGCGCGACCACGCTGACGGTGCTGGCCTGGCTCAATCTGGTGACGCCGAACATCCTGCTCGCGCTGTGCTTCGTGGTCGGCAGCGGCATGGCGCTGTTCGGCCCGGCCTGGCAATCCTCGGTCAGCGAGCAGGTGCCGTCGGAGACGCTGCCCGCCGCGGTCGCGCTGAACGGCATCAGCTACAACATCGCGCGCAGCTTCGGTCCTGCGATCGGCGGCATCGTGGTGGCCTCCGCGGGCGCCGTGGCGGCGTTCGCGGCCAACGCTGTCCTGTACCTGCCGCTGCTGGTCGTGCTGTTCCTGTGGAATCGCGTCAGCGAACCGTCGCGGCTGCCGCGCGAGCGGCTGAACCGCGCCATCGTCTCCGGCGTGCGCTACATCACCAATTCGCCGTCGATCAAGATCGTGCTGACCCGCACCATGGTGACCGGCATCATCGGCGGCTCGGTCTCGGCGCTGATGCCGCTGGTGGCGCGCGATTTGCTGCATGGCGGCGCGCAGACCTACGGCATCATGCTCGGCGCCTTCGGCATGGGCGCTGTGATCGGCGCACTCAACATCAGCGAGATCCGCAGCCGGCTCAGCGGCGAGGCCGCGGTGCGGACCTGCGCGCTGCTGATGGGCGTTGCGATCGCGATCGTCGCGGTGAGCAAGCAGCCGGTGATCACCGCAGCCGCGCTGGTGGTCGCCGGTGCGGTATGGATGCTGGCCATCGCGCTGTTCAATATCGGCGTGCAGCTCTCGGCGCCGCGCTGGGTCGCCGGCCGTTCGCTTGCGGCGTTTCAGGCCTCGATCGCCGGCGGCATTGCGATCGGAAGCTGGTGCTGGGGCCGCATCACGGACCTCGGTGGTGTCGAGACGGCGCTGTTGATCTCCGCCGGCCTGATGCTGCTGTCGCCGCTGCTCGGCATCTGGCTGCGGATGCCGCCGGTCGGCGCGCGCAACGAGGACGCGACGGTTGCCCTGGCCGATCCCGAGGTGCGGCTGCAATTGACCGCGCGCAGCGGGCCGCTGGTGGTGGAGATCGAGTACCGGGTGGCGCAGGACAAGGCGCGCGCCTTCCACAATGTGATGCAGGACGTGCAGCTGAGTCGCCAGCGCAACGGCGCCTATGGCTGGTCGATCGCGCGCGACATCGCCGATCCCGAATTGTGGACCGAGCGCTATCATTGCCCGACCTGGCTCGATTTCCTGCGCCAGCGCAACCGCGCCACCCAGATCGAGCGCGAGCTGCACCAGAAGGCGGCCGACTTCCATATCGGCGCGGATCCGATCCGGGTGCGGCGGATGCTGGAACGGCCGTTCGGCTCGGTCCGCTGGAAGGACGAGACCCCGGATCGCGCCGCCAAGGAGGTGATCCCGGTGGTCGCGACCGCGGCGGGGAGTAGTACGTAGACTCCGTCGTCATTCCGGGACATCGCGCAGCGATGGGCCCGGAATCCATCGGGCCGCGAGTCCAGCGTTGGAATGGATTCCGGGCTCGCGCCAGGCGGCGCGCCCCGGAATGACGATGATGGCGCTACTGCCCGTTGTCGGTGAGCGTCTGCTGGCAGGCCTTGCTGAGACGGCTGCGATGCTCCTTCAGGCAGGCCAGCACGACCTGATCGCCCTCGCCGAGATGGGCGCGGCAGAACCGCGAGGCATCGCGCGAGCAGGCATCGCGCCCCTGCTGCTGTGCTGAGACCGCTGACGTCAGCAGAACCAGCGGAACGGCGGCGAACAGAAATCGGGTCATCACAAAGCCTCTAAGGAATGCGACGCTGGTTCTATAGCGTTTCAGGGCGGCAAAGAAGCCCTGCGGCTTCGCCGCCCACGGCGAAGTCCATTGGTGCACTGCAATCACTCGGCGGCGGCCCGGCGCTGGGCCGCGAGATCGCGATCCAGCACGACGCGGCAGCCACTGGTCAGCTGGGAGCGGTTCTTGACCATGCACGCCGTGATCTTCGGGATGTTCGGGATCTCGGAGCTGCACAGGCTGAAGGCGTCACCGGTGCACATCTGCTGCGCCTCGGCGCTGAATGCGAAGCTCGCGCTCGAGGTCAGCGACGAGACGCTCGCCGCAACCGCCAGCACGACGGCGGTCCTGCGAACGCCACGTCCAAGTGCTCCGCCCCGAAGAACCCGGCCTTTGAAAATGGTGGTCATGATCGGCTCCCATCGGCGCCACCGATCGCGGCGCCCGTTGTCTGATGTCCGATCCTGCTTGAGCGCGCACCCGATGACTGTGACGACCATCACGCATCGGTAAAGCACGCTTTTTCTTGCGGTCCTGGCGCCTTGTTGGGATCGCGTTAAGACCTTGTTGGCATTAATCGCTCGTTACGGCTGTGGCGTATCCTTAAGTCCGAGAGAGTGTGTAGCGATGCGTAGTGCGTTGGGCCTGATGCTGGCCAGTGTTGTAGCGGCGATCGTGATCGCCGGCGTGTGGTTCTGGACCTCCTCCCCGCGTGCCGACGCGGCGCCTCCGCAGACAACGGCAGCAAGCCAGGCCGATCCGCTGCCCACAGCGGCCAAGCAGGCCGCCAGAGACGATGTCGACACGACCGCCGCGCTCTCGAAGCGCGCCGACGCCACCCAGGCGGCGGCCCCGGCCGCTGCCCCTGCACCGGCGCCCGCTCCGGTCGTGGCGATGCCAAAATGCGCCAATCCCGATGGGCTCGGCATCAGCCGCACCGTCGTGGTCGACACCACAGGCGGCCCGGGCTTCGGCTTCCTGCAGTACAAGCAATATGACTTCCTGACCGACCATGAGGTGGTGCTGACCTTCGACGACGGTCCGTGGCCGACCACGCCCGCCGTGCTCAAGGCGCTGGCGGACGAGTGCACCAAGGCGGTGTTCTTCCCGATCGGCCTGCACACCACCTATCACCCCGATATCCTCCGCCAGGTCGCCGCCGCCGGCCACACCATCGGCGCCCACACCTGGTCGCACGCGCATCTGGCGAGCAAGAAGATCACCGAGCAGCAGGCCAAGGACGAGATCGAGAAGGGTTTTAGCGCGGTGAAGCTGGCACTCGGCGCCAATCCGGCTCCGTTCTTCCGCTTCCCGGCACTGGCGCACACGCCGGCGACCACCGCCTATCTCGGCACCCGCAACATCGCGATGTTCTCGGTCGACGTCGACTCCAACGACTTCAAGTCCAAGAGCTCCGACGAAGTGATCAACAACGTGATGACCAAGCTCGACAAGGAGCACAAGGGCATCATCCTGATGCACGATCTGCAGAAGCACACCGCACAGGCGCTGCCGACGCTGCTGCGCAAGCTGAAGGCCGGCGGCTACAAGGTGGTCTGGATGAAGGCCAAGACCCAGATCGAGACGCTGCCGGAATACGACGCGATGATGGCGAAGACCGAGAAGCCGGTCGCATCGGGCCGGCCGATCGGCAACGTCGTGCAGACGGTGGCCGAGTAACCCCGCGAATACGCCGAACACACTCAACCCAAGGGCGCTCCTGGATCCGATCCGGGGGCGCTTTCGTTCGTGGTGTCGGCGTCGACTACCGGCAGATCACCACGGGCAATGGTGGCGAAATTCCTGCTTCAGATGTACGCAGCCAAAATATCGAAACAACCCCATGCAAAGGAGCTGGCGGGTGCCGGCGCTCGACAAGGCAGCTTGACCCGTCGGGCTGCTCGGGCCCAAGATGCATGGCACCGTGATGAAGATAGGACGCACGGTCTATCGCTCCTCCGTGATCGAACCAATCCTCGCCGCCTTGATGCCGTTCCAGGCCGCCGTCGGCATGCGGCTGGCTTGGCGCTGGAGCGCGGCCGGCGGATGCGTGTTTCAGATCGGCTCCGGCGTGTACCTCCCGGCGTTCATCGTAACCCATCTGAATTCCGCACTCGTCTCCGCGCGGGCCGTGAACCACATAGATACCAATTGGGCGCGTGCGTCGGGGGCACCGACCGGCCTGATCCACGACGCCTGGAGCATCCGCCTGGTGTCGCACTACGCGCTCGGCGTCTTCTTCGTCCTTGCCCATCTCACCTCGGGATTGCGCGGCGTCCTGATCGCGCACGGCGCGGCCACCGCGATCGCCAACCGGATCTGGGCAACCGGCCTCGCCGCGGTCGGACTGGTCGCGGTCGCGAGTGGACTGTGCGGCGCGCGGATCTAGGTGGAAGATGTTCTGGGGTGCCGCAAGAAGGGAACGAAACCCCTCCTCCAAACCCAGCATTTTCCGCCTAAACGCGCTGATCCGCGAGTTTCGTGCCGGGGATCGTGTACCATTGAAAGCGAAAATTGAACTGCCGAGATTAATCCGAAATCTGACCCTGGGTGCTCATCACGCAGCCTTACATGTAGGGCTCGAGCTCGTTGAGTTCGATGCTGCACCTCTTGAGCCGCATGAGATCGCGAAGACGAAGCTTGGTCACCCCACTCTTCCAAAGGCCCTCGATATATTCGTCATCGCTCTCTACGAGTCCGCACCCACGTGCTTCGTAGCATCGGACGATCAGGTTGCGAACGCTGATGCCAGCAATGTCACCGTACAGGGTAACGCCGTCGCGAATTTCGAACAGCTTTTCTGCCTGTCGGGAGGTGAGGCGAAAGTCGCGCAACGCGAGACGCGCCTCAGCGTGCTTCTCGCTAAATTTGAGGTCTTTGCGCTCCTTTGGACTGAGCGCGATAACCTTTTCCGCCTGCTCGACAGTGTCGAGCAGAAATGTCAACTCCCACTCACTGAAGAGATTTTCAGCCACCTTCCTCATCGCGAGAAGGCTGAGGGCAAGGTTACGGACCTTGACCGGATCGCTGCTGACAGCGAGCATTTCGCGAGCAGAGGCCATCGGAGACACCTGTTAACAACATGTGCATGGCTGATGCAGAACTCGACGCGCGAAATCCTCCCTAAGTGATTTGCTGACTTTCAGCAAGGATCAGCGCCCGTAATCACCAGAAACTGCGGGGCGGCGGGAGCAGGCACGGAGCTTGCGCCTACGGTGAGTTCCGTTACGCTTTCAACCTGAGCGGGAGGACCGTGGCGTGCGAGAGCTTGGAAGGGTCAGTGTTGCTGGGTGGCCGACGAGGCCGCCTTCGTCGCATTGAGGAGTGGCGCAGGACGCGTTTCCAGCGACTGCTAAGAGGTTCGGATCGTGAAAGAGCCATCAGAGCAGCGCGCCACTGTCTCGACGTTAGTGCACGTCGCATAGCTGGCGAGGGAGGTCTGATCAGCTAGAACACAAAGGCCCACTACCGGTGTCTAACGGACTTCTTACCTTAATAGCTCTGATACGCCCATTATCCGAGGCAGACATGCCACGTAAGCTTTTCAATATCATCGTAGGCTTCCGAAACTATCTCCGCCGAGAGCCGTCCGAAGCCCATTTTGATAGGGGCGGCATGGCCATTCCGGAGTACCAGCTTCGTCAACGAGAAGTACTGATCCAACGATCGCAAATCGAATTGCATGGACAACGCCAAGTTGCACCGACCCAAGACCCTGCGCCGGACATCGATGCAAGAGAAGCATTTTTTCTGATTTTCGAGGAAAGCGAGTGGCGGGAGAGTCAATTAAAAACAACCATTGATACCTCGAACCTCGTTTACGACTGGCTTGCGCGTCGGCTCGACAACGAAATCCATAAAGCTCTGCGAAACTCGCTTCTCAGTTCTTGGGGCGAGGAATGCTTAGCAGGAACGGCCACTACCCCAGAAAAGCCTATCCCTCCGGACACGTGGGACAAAGTTGAGATCGTATTTGATCGTAGTCATCTTCCACGGACTGCGGCTCACTGGAAGGGTCCCACAAGCCGCGAGTTCGGCCCAATGGCGTGGGTCGGCGTCAGGTTCTCTAGGAACCAGATATTCGGACAATTTCCACTAGTTCAGCGGCCGATCAAGATCATTTTCGACCAAGCTAATCCCAATAGAAGGTTTTGGTCAATCGAACCGATGAGGGACGAAACCGGAAAGCAAATACCCGGAACGTTTTGGGAGTATCGAGCGCTGATAAGGAATATGTCCGCCAAGACTCAAAGGAACGTAAAGGTCATCGTCGAAGCAATCGGACCGATGCCTACTCGGCCGGAGCCGTCACAGTTCGACATCAACAAAAAGCATCTGATCGACTTAAATCCCGGAGAAGAGGCGCTTGTTTTGATACGGCGGTGGTACAACCCGCCTATCGTGGCGGGGATGGCGTGTGGCACAGACGTATATGGACCAATAAAAATGACCGCGAGTGCCGATGACGTTGTACCGACAATAAAGCTTTTTCATTTCGATCCTGAGCGGACACCAATGATCTTCGAGTAGCGCCGATCCAATGATGTAGGTCCTGACATCCTTAAGCACCGATCTTGTGAAACAAAACCTTGCTGACTTTGATAAACACAAGCATCGAAGGGATCGACAAGCAGATAAACCCCGCGAGAAAGAAAATTGCCGCGATCCATCGAGATATCGGGCGAGACCGGTCAAGCATCTCATAGAAGAGGTTCATTCGTATGCGAAGCAATTCGCGTCCGTTCCGCCGCAGTTCCTCTAGATCAGGGTTCGGCCTGCCAAAATAGTACGCGCCATATTCGCTACTGTCTTTGCGCGCGATATCGTCGCCGACCTCCAATTTCCTTTCGATGATCGCTATTTGCTTGTCGCTCACCGACGGTTCGTCGCCCGCGATGTACTCTTCGGGAGAGCCATACCGCTTCACTTCGCCGGGGCATCGTATTGCGAATACGGCTGAGGCAATCGCGATGAATACAAGGCCGACATAAACTGCAAGCAATCGCGTCAATGTATGGTCGGCAGCGTCGTCAAACACATCCTTCGACAGCGTAAGATGCGCAACGATGTCGTCATTCAGCAAGATCAAATAGCCGATCAGCGGAATGAGCACGGTTAGCTTTGCGGCTCGCGAATTGCCGACCGACCGGAGCAAGCTCCATGGCAGTATGACCTTCCCGCGCTTCAAGCCGCTCCTAATCTCGGCTTCGGTCTGAGTGCTGCTCATCGGTCAGGCTCGTGCTGCGGTCGCGTCCATGGTCGACGCGTTTACGGTATATCCAGTAATTGCGGCGCCCAACTTGACCAAGCTCGTGCGCCACCAGATCCACACTCCGCCGTGTAGCAGGATTGGGATCAGCACCTACACGGAGAAACAATTTCCGCCCGGAAGATCGCAAGAATTGAAGGGCTTAGTCTGAGAATGGTGCCGCAAGAGGGACTCGAACCCCCGACCCCGTCATTACGAATGACGTGCTCTACCAACTGAGCTATTGCGGCGAACCGTTCGGCAACGGCCTGAGCTTGCGCGCCACCTGATATCGGGCATGACCCCGATTGGCAAGAAGATGCGGTTATTAAACCGCACAGCCGTTACCTAACCCCGAATTAGCTTCCCAAACGTGACAGAAATCCGCGCCAACCGCCCGCCTGGGCCTTGGGAGGGCCGATTTGTTCCGCAAATTCGTCCACCGGGCCGTCCTCATCGACCCCGGGGTCGTCGGGAGCCCGGACGATCGGAATCACGGCCGGAATCGGCGCCGGCGCCGCCTTGGGCAGATCAGTCCGGGACCGGAACAGCGGGGCCGGGGCCGGGGGCGCCGCCTCAGTGGCCGGGGGTGGAACCGGCTCCGGCGCGGCGGGTTCAGGCGGCACCGGCTCGGCGTCGCTGGCCGCCGGCGCCGGGGCGTTGTCCTGCACGGACGGCGTGGCCGGCTCGACCGGCTTGGCCTCGACCGGCTCAACCGGCTTGGGTGACGGCGGCTCGATGGCCAGCTCCTTGGGCGGCTCGACCCGACGCGGCGCCAGCATCGCCTCTTCGAACGGCGAGGGCTCGATCGCATTGCCCTTGTCGGACGGCAGCGCCGCCACCGGCGTCTGCCACTGGAAGGCATCGAAGCGGCCGGTGACCGGCGACACCGGACGCCAGCGATCCGAGACATAGCCGTCGGCAGTCCACACCGGATCATGCAGCGCGCGCACCGCGCGCAGGGTCCAGGCCCGTGCCCGGCCGCTGTCGCCATGCTCGCTGCGCTCGATCTCGGCCATCAGCAGCGCGACGCGCTGGGTCGGCGCGGCTGTGAACGGCTCCAGCGCCGCACGCGCCTTGCCGAATTCGGCCGCATCTATCGCGGCGCGCGCGATCGCCAGCGCGCCCTCGATGTTGCCCGGCGTCTTGGCCGCCAGCGTCTCGACGCGCACCAGCCGCTGCCGCGCGGAATCGCCGAGCCGGACATGCGAATAGGCGTCGGCGAGATCGGGATGCGGCTGCTTGAGCCACGCGGTCTCGACGATGCGCATGGCGCGGCGCACCTGATGCGCCTCGCTCTCGAACTTCGCCGAGAGCACCGCGGCGGGGATCAGCGTCGGCGCCAGCTTGACGGCCTCCATCGCGCTCGAGCGCGACAGGTCGCGATCGACGGTCTCCAACTCCAGCGCGCGCGCCGTCAGCAGCACGCCGCGCTGCCGCCGATAGGTCGCCTTGTCGATCAATCCGGCCGTCTGGTTGTTGTCGATGATCGACAGCGCGCCGGCCCAGTCACCCTTGGCGCAGCAGAAGCCGAGCACCGCATGCGAGGCCCATGACGAGGACGGCGACATCTTCAGCGCCTCCTCGGCGATCATCACGGCCGCCACCGGATCGTCGGCGCGCTGTGCCTCGATGAACAGGCCGCGCAGGCCGAGCAGCCGCGTGTCGGCGCGCTCGGCCATGGCGCGGAAGGCGCGCTGCGCGCCGTCGCGATCGCCGTCGAGCTGCGCCGATTGCGCGTGCAGCAACAGCGCCAGCGGATCACCTCCGGCGTGGCGCCGCGCCACCTCGGCATGGGCACGCGCCGCCGACGAATCGCCATGCCCGATCGCGAGCAGGCCTTGCGTGATGGCGTGACGGCCGCGGGCGTGGCGCCGCTCGCGCTGGCCGCGTCGGATGCGGCCCGGGATCTTCCACAGTCCGCGCAGGATCATGCCGGCGACCATTGCGACGACGATGACGAGGCCGAGCAGGTACATCGGCTGCCTGGACGTCAGACGCAACCCGCCCCAATTCAGCACGAGATCGCCGGGCTGATCGGCCAACCAGGCGGCACCCGCTGCAGCGAGCGCGATCAGCAGCAGGAACAGAATGATCCGGATCATCAAGAACCTATTGCAAGAAGCTATTGATTGACCGTGGCGAGCGCCGCCATGGCGTTGTCGGCAAATTTACGCGACGCGTCGAGCGCGGCACGGCGTGCGTCCACCCTGGCGAGCCAGGCTTGCGCCGCGGTGCGATCGGCCGGCGGCAACGACTTCAATTCGCGTTCGGTCAATGCGAGATCATTATGCACGGCGGCCGATGTCACGCGCGCGACGATGCTGCCGCGGTCGGTGCCGGTGCCGTCGGTCCGCTCGATGCGGATCAGCTTGGAGGCGCCGGCCTGCAGACGATCGACCAGCCCGGCGCTGGCGGCCGCGGCCTCCGGCGGCGGCGGAGCAAGCTGCGGCACGATCTCGATCAGCTCGCGGCACAGCGCGTTCGGATTCGGCACGCCTGACGCAGCGAAGACTTCGAGCGGCTTCAGCATATCGGGATTGTCGGCGATGGCCTTCGCGGCCTCGAGCGCCGAGCCGTAGGGATCGCCGTGACGCACCGCGACGTCGAGCAGCGAGGCCGCAACCACGCGGCGCAGCGGCACATCATCCGCCTTCGCCTCGGCCTTGGTGTCGGCGATCTTGCCGTCCTGTTTGGCGATCGCGGCGCCCTGCGCCTTCACCGCACCCTCGACCCTGTCGATCCGCGCCGTGAGGCCGGAGATGTCGGGCGCCGCCGCGCCATCGCGCGGCGCGGCCTTCGCGTCATTCACCGCAGCGGCGAGCTTGTCGGATTGCGCCCGCGTCGCGGCGAGCTCGGTACGCAGCACGGCGATCGACTTGTCGAGCGCCTCGAGCCTTGCGGTTGCCGCGGGATCGGCGACCGCAGCGGCTGGCCGGCTCGCCTTTGCTTCGAGCGCGGCCAGGCGCGCACCGAGTTCGTCAACCGTTGCGGCGCTGGGCTGCGGCGCGGACGCCGGCGGCACCGAGGGCCAGCCGAGCAGCCAGCCGACCCCGATCACCAGCGCGGCGGCGACCGCGCCCGACACCGGCGCCACCACCCAGGGCGACACCGGCCGCGGCCGCTCGGCCTCCGGTGCCGCGGAGGCGGCCTCGAGTTGCGGCTCTGTGTGAGGCGCAGGATCGGGATGAGGCTCCGCCCCGGGCGCAGCCGCCTCGCCGGCATGGCCAGCGGTTTCCTCGCCAGTTTCCTTGCCAATTTCCTTGGCGGCTTCCTCGGTCGCCTCGGTCCTTGACGGCTCGCTGGAGATTTCGGTCGCCTGAAGATCAATGGTCGGCGGTGCGCGCTTGGGCCGGGAATCCGGCGAAGGTCCTGGGTCGTCGGGCCTTTCTTCAGCCATCGCGAGGGTCCTCAAAACTACTGGCCGCACATTCTAGAGCATGATCCGATCCGATTGAATCGGATCATGCCGTCATCGAGTTGTTTGGTGGCGTTACCTTAACGCGAACCGCTCCGTCAGGATCGGCCATGGTCTTAGAGCACGATCCGAAACCCGGAGCATTGCCTAACATCATGGTCCGACGAAAGAATTATTCGAGTGACGGCCGCATTGTGCGGTCGAGCGCCTCCAGCAGGGCGTTTTCGTCCGGCCGCGCCGCCACCACCACCTTGGTCGCACCGGCGTCATGGAGCACCGCGGCGACCGCGGCCGAGATGCAGCACTGCGGCAAAGCGAGCGCCGAAATCTCCAGGCCGTCGGCCCGGATCGTGTCCAGGAAGGCCTGCGCGCTGCGCCGGGAATAATGCAGCACCGCTGTGATCCGGTTCGCCATGAAGGCGTCGCTGACCTCCCTTGGAAAGCCGGCCACCGGCGCCATCCGGTAGGTGGTATGGGTGACGACGCTTAACCCGCGCTCGCCCAGTTCACCGGCGAGATCGCGCGACAGGTCGGCGCCGGCGAGATAGAGCAGCGTGGCGGATGCCGGCAGCTCGCCGGCCTTGACCCGCGCGAGCACGAGATCACGCAGGCTCACCGCGTCGCCCTTGGCCACGATCACCTTGTCGAAGCCGGCGGCACGTGCGGCGTCCGCGGTGTGCGTCCCCACCGCGAACAGCGGCAGCGGCATCAGCCGGCTCGCACCGAGATCGACCGCGCGCAGCGCATTGGCGCTGGTCAGGATGACCGCGTCATATTCGGCATCGTCGTCATCATGGAACGGCAACGGCTCGAAGCGCAGCACCGGCGCCGCGAGGGCATCAAAGCCGCGCTGGCGCAGCGTCGCAAGCGTCGCGGCACTATCCGGATGCGGTCGTGTGACAAGGATGGTCAGGGTCAGGCCTCCCGCCTTGCGAATTGGCCCCTGCAGATTGGACCTTGTTGGTCCTTGGCGACCGATTGCACTTTGCGACCTCGCAATGCTACCCCGGAGAGGACATTTGATGGGCATGATCTGGCCGGAAACCGGTTCCGGCCGGTCCGGATCATGCTGGTAGCACAAGGGCCGAAATTGGGACACGAACCGCCGATGCTGGTGTTGGGAATCGAGACCACCTGCGATGAAACCGCAGCCGCCGTGGTCGAGCGCCAGGCTGACGGACAGGCCAAGATCCTCTCCAACGTCGTGCGTTCGCAGACCGACGAGCACGCCCGCTTCGGCGGCGTGGTGCCGGAGATCGCGGCGCGCGCCCATGTCGACCTGCTCGACGGTATCATCGCCTCCGCCATGAAGGAGGCCGGCGTCGGCTACGGCCAATTGTCCGCGGTGGCAGCGGCCGCCGGCCCCGGCCTGATCGGCGGCGTGATCGTCGGTCTCACCACCGCGAAGGCGATCGCGATGGTGCACGACACGCCGCTGATCGCGGTGAACCATCTCGAGGCGCACGCGCTGACGCCGCGGCTGACCTGCGCGCTGGCGTTTCCCTATTGCCTGTTCTTGGCCTCGGGCGGCCACACCCAGATCGTCGCCGTGGTCGGGGTCGGCGAATATGTCCGGCTCGGCACCACGGTCGACGATGCGATGGGCGAGGCGTTCGACAAGGTGGCGAAGATGCTGTCGCTGCCCTATCCCGGCGGACCGCAGGTCGAGCGCGCGGCGGCCGACGGCGACCCGACGCGGTTTGCCTTTCCGCGCCCGATGCTCGGCCGTCCGGATGCGAATTTCTCGCTGTCGGGACTGAAGACGGCGGTGCGCAACGAGGCGAGCCGGCTGGAGCCATTGGAGCCGCAGGACATCAGCGACCTCTGCGCGAGCTTCCAGGCCGCGGTGCTGGAAGCGACCGCGGACCGGCTGACCGTCGGCCTGCGGTTGTTCCAGGAACGGTTCGGCACGCCGCGCGCATTGGTCGCGGCCGGCGGCGTTGCCGCCAACCACGCCATCCGCAGCGCGTTGCAGGATGTCGCGGCGAAAGCGCAGACCACGCTGATCATCCCGCCGCCGGCGCTCTGCACCGACAATGGCGCGATGATCGCCTGGGCCGGCGCCGAGCGGATGGCGCTCGGACTCACCGACACGATGGAAGCGCCGCCGCGCGCGCGCTGGCTGCTCGATGCCAACGCCAAGGCGCCGGCCGGCCACGCCAACAGCCGCGCCGGATATTGAACCGAGGGGTCGGATGCCCGCGCATATGTCAGTCAGCGTGATCGGTGCCGGCGCCTGGGGCACGGCATTGGCCGAGGTCGCGGCGCGCGCCGGACGCAAGGTGACGCTGTATGCGCGCAATGCCGGGCATGCGGCGCGGATCGAGGCGACGCGGGTCAATCCGAAGCTGACTGGTGTCCAGCTTCAGCCCGGCATCGCGGTGACGTCGGATATCTCCGCCGCCGCACGCGCCGACATCATCCTCGCGGTCACCCCGGCGCAGCATCTGCGCGCGGCGGTCGGACACCTTGCGCCGTACCTCGAACCCGACACACCTGTCATCGCCTGCGCCAAGGGCATCGAGCACGGCACGCACAAGTTCATGACCGAGGTGGTTGCGGAGGCCGCACCGCGCGCGGTGCCCGCGATCCTGTCGGGACCGAGCTTTGCCGACGACGTCGCGCGCGGATTGCCTACCGCCGTGACGCTGGCTGCCAAGGATGAGGCGCTTGCACGTGCGCTGGTCCAGGCGCTCGGTTCGGCGACGTTCCGGCCCTACCACACGTCAGACGTGCGCGGCGTCGAGATCGGCGGCGCGGCCAAGAATGTGCTGGCGATCGCGGCCGGCATCGTCGTCGGCAAGGAGCTCGGCGCCTCTGCGCTCGCCGCACTGACCACGCGCGGCTTCAGCGAACTCGCCCGGTTGGGCCGCGCCTGCGGGGCGCGCACCGAGACGCTGTCCGGCCTGTCGGGGCTCGGCGATCTCTTGCTCAGCTGCTCGACCGCGCAATCGCGCAATTTCGCACTCGGCCTCGCGCTCGGGCGCGGCGAAGCAGCGCCGGTCGGCAAGCTTGCCGAAGGCGCGTTCACCGCTCCGGTGCTGTGCGAGCTCGCCGCTGCGCAGAAGGTCGATATGCCGGTGTCGAACGCGGTCGCCGCGATCCTGAGCGGCCGGCTGACGATCGATGCGGTGATCGAAGGATTGCTGACACGGCCTTTCAAGGCCGAGTAGCGCGCGTCACAGGTGCGCGAGGTGGAGCTTCACGATCCGCGCGCGCCGTACTAGCGTGGCGGCGAACCGTCGGATCCCGGTCTTAGCAGTCGAGCAACGGATCCCAAGGGAAAAACACATGCGTCAACCGCAACGCGCCATCGTTCCCATCTGCTTCGCATTCGCCCTCGCCGCCTCGTCCATCACTGCCCACGCCCAAACCGCCGCTTCCTACGACGAACTCGCCAAGAGTGAGGCGGCCGCCAATGCCGACAGCGGCAAGCGGGTCGCGCCGCTCAAGTCGATCGGTAACCCCACCGCTGACGTCTCTCCCGAGATGCAGGCCATGATCGGCACGGCCTATCCGCCGCATTTCAACGCCGACCCGAAGACATCAGCGGAATGGAAGGAGCTGATCGATCGCCGCGCCAAGCAAGCCATCGCGAATATCCCGGCGATGAAGGCGAAGCTCGGCGTCAAGGTCGAGGAGAAAACAATCGCCGGCGTGCACTGCTATGTCGTGACGCCGAACAAGATCGCGCTCGAGAACCGGCGGCGCCTGCTGATCCATGTGCACGGCGGCGGCTACGTGTTCGGCCCCGGCGAAGCCGCGCTGCCGGAAGCCATCATGATGGCGGGCTTCGGCGGCTACAAGGTCATCTCGGTCGACTACCGGATGCCGCCGGACTTCCCCTATCCGGCCGCGATGGACGACGCGATGGCGGTGTGGAAGGAGGTCCTGAAATCGCATGAGCGCCATCGGCTGGCGATCTTCGGCACCTCGACCGGCGGTGCGATGACGCTCGCGATGGTGTTGCGGGCGAAGGATGAGAAGCTGCCTCTGCCCGCCGCCATCGCGCCGGGCACGCCATGGTCCGATATCGACAAGATCGGCGACAGCTACGCCGGCAATGAGTGGGTCGACAATGTGCTGGTGACCTGGGACGGCTGGCTCGGCCGCGCGGCCAGGCTCTATGCCAACGGGACCAGCCTGAAGAATCCCTACATCTCGCCGATCTACGGTGACTTCAAGGGTTTCCCGCCGACCATCCTGACGTCGGGGACGCGCGATTTGTTCCTCAGCAACACGGTTCGCACCCACCGCAAATTGCGCCGCGCCGGCGTGATCGCCGACCTCAATGTCTATGAAGGGCAATCCCACGCGCAATACCAGATGAACATCGATGCGCCCGAGACCAAGGAAGCCTTCACCGATATCGCCAAATTCTTCGATCGATATCTGAAGCAGTGAGCGCTGCCATCGAGACCAGATGCCTGTGCTTGTCGCGGGCGTCCGGCTGCCTGTAGATTGCCGCTCAATCGGCGTTCAGGAACGGGGTGAGTCGCGATGAATTACTGGCTGGTGAAATCCGAGCCGTCGGTCTGGTCGTGGGACCAGCAGGTCGCCAAGGGCGCGAAGGGCGAGGCCTGGACTGGCGTGCGCAACTTCACGGCGCGGCAGAACCTGGTCAACATGAAGAAGGGCGACAAGGCGTTCTTCTATCATTCCAACGAGGGCAAGGAGATCGTCGGCATCGCCGAGATCGTCAAGGAAGCCTATCCCGATCCGACCGACAAGACCGGCAAGTTCGTCTGCGTCGACATCAAGGCCGACAAGCCGCTGAAGACGCCGGTGACGATGGCCGCGATCAAGGCCGACAAGAAGCTCGCCGACATGGCGCTGGTGAAATATTCGCGGCTCTCGGTACAGCCGGTGACCGCGGAGGAATGGAAATACGTCTGCAAGATGGGCGGACTGTAGCGTTCCAGCATACTCTGCTGTCGTCCCGGCGAAGGCCGGGACCCATAACCACAACTCTCTGTGTCGCGCAGAGGTGTGGCCCCAGCGTTCTACATACTGAACATTTGTGTTTATGGGTCCCGGCTCGCGCTTCGCTTGGCCGGGACGACGTCGAGTTGGATTCTGGGCTTACGCCCCCGCCGCCATCACCACCTGCGCCAGCAATTGCTCGCGCTTGCTCTGGGTGCGGTAGCCGCCCATGGTCGCGGCGAAGCGCTCGAGGATGCCGTCCTCGAACGCGGTGACGATGGTGTCGTGGACGTAGCTCTTGCGGCAGATCGCCGGCGTGTTGGAAAGCTGGTCGGCCGCGGCGCGGATCGCGTCCAGCACCTGGCGCTTGCGGCCGCGCTGGCTGGCGGCCGGCGTGATCCGCGACAGCGATTCCACGACGACGGCCGACGCCATCAAGGTGCGGAAATCCTTCAGCGAGATCTTGATGCCGGCGAGCTCGCGCAGGAACGCGTTGACAGCCGTGGTCGAGGCCGCGCGGACGACGCCGGAGCGGTCGTAATACTGGAACATGCGCTTGCCCGGAACGCCGCGCAGGATGCCGATCGCACGCACCAGCTTGGCCGCGTCGCATTCCTTGCGCACGGCCTTGCCGCCCTTGGCCTTGAAGGTCAGCACCAGGCTGTCGTCTTCCAGCGTGACGTTGGACTTCAGCAGCGTGGTGGCACCGCGGGTGCCATTGAGCCGGGCATAGGATTCGTTGCCGGGCCGGATCGCGGTGCGCGCGATCAGCTCGATCACCGCCGAAAGCGCGAACTCGCGCGTCGGCTCGTCGCCGGACAGGAACGCCGAGACCTTGCGCCGGATCTTCGGCAGCGCGGCCACCAGCTTGCCCAGGCGGTGCGCCTTGCGCTGCTCGCGGACCTTCTCCCAATCGGCATGATAGCGGTATTGCAACCGTCCGGCCGCATCGAGGCCGACCGCCTGCAGATGCGTGTTCGGATCGGTGGAGTAGCGCACCTGGCGATAGGCCGGCGGCATCGCCATCGCGTGCAGCCGGCGGATGGTGCGGGCGTCCCGGACGCGCGAGCCATTGGCGCGAACGAACGAATAGGTCTTGCCGCGCTTGATGCGGCGGATGGTCAGCTCGTTCTGGTCGCCGAGCCGCAGGCCGAGATCGCGCGCCAGATCCTCGACCGAGGTCTTGATGGCGGCGGGCGTCTCGAACTTGAGCTTTGCCCGAGGTGGCTGCAGCTTTGCCTGCGGCCGCAACTTTGCCTGCGGCTGCTTGGGCCACTGACCCAGCGCCTTCGCCAGGGCGACAGCGGGATCGGCGGACATGGGCCGCACAGCCGCGATGTTCTGCTGATCCATCATACTCTTCAGACGCCTTGTTCCGCTGTTCTCCCGGTAATGCCGTTGCTTCGGGCTTCGTTCCGGTGAGGCCGTCCGGCCTCGGAATGGCGATTTAGGGCGTGGAGACTGACATTGCGAGTCGCGAATCGGTTATCAATGGTTTCTAAATACCTTTCATGGGTGCCATTCGCCGGCTAACCTTGATTTCAGCCTGTCCGGGTTCGGTCAAAATAGCGGGAACAGCGTCCGGGAACCGGATTCCGATGGGCCGAACTCGGACGATCTGCCGCACCGGACAGGCCGGATCGTGCCGTCCCGGCGACGCCCTCGATCCTAGGCTGCGGGCAGCAACAAGTGCCTCGACGGGCGCCGTTAGGCCGCGCGAGACGCCGAAGGACCGATTGTTGACGCAGATCATCGCGCCGGCACACGACAGTTCGTTGAATGCCCAAAGCCGCCCGTCAAAATCGACGCCGTACGTCGTTCGAGTTTGTCGCGGTGGGTGGCGGGGAGGCGCAGAGCACAGCACTACTACGACCAAGAGACCGGTGACCTGATGCAGGCGATGGAGCATAGGTTTCCATCGTCAACGAGGCGCGGTAAGCGTCCTATCAGGTGCGGAAGCCGGCGGGATGTCCTGCGGTTTCTGCGCGACGAAAGTGACAGTCCTTTTTCCTTGCGAGGCCGGAACGCGGCAACGCATAATTGCAACAATGATCAAGACGGCTTGCCGTCGCGTGGTTCGCGATCGGCATGAGTGGAGGAAACCTATGTCCGAGAAGATCTATGACGTGTCGGCCGATTGGGCCAAGCGTGCTTACGTCGATGACGCAAAATATCGCGAGATGTACGCGCGCTCGGTCAAGGACCCGAACGGCTTCTGGGGCGAGCACGGCAAGCGGATCGACTGGATCAAGCCATTCACCAAGGTCGAGAACGTCTCCTTCGCGCCCGGCAACATCTCGATCAAATGGTTCGAGGATGGGGAGCTGAACGTCGCCTGGAACTGCATCGACCGCCATCTGGAGAAGCGCGGCGACCAGACCGCGATCATCTGGGAGGGCGACGATCCCTCCGAGTCCAAGCACATCACCTACCGCCAGCTGCATGACGAAGTCTGCAAGATGGCCAACATCCTGCGCACCCGGAACGTCGGCAAGGGCGACCGGGTCACGATCTATCTGCCGATGATTCCGGAAGCCGCCTACGCCATGCTGGCCTGCGCGCGGATCGGCGCGATCCACTCGGTGGTGTTCGGCGGCTTCTCGCCCGACAGCCTCGCCCAGCGCATCAAGGACTGCGATTCGAAGGTCGTCATCACCGCCGACGAGGGCCTGCGCGGCGGCAAGAAGGTGCCGCTGAAGGCCAATGTCGATGCCGCGATCGAAAAAGTCGGCGGCGTCGACTGGGTCGTGGTGGTGAAGCGCACCGGCGGCAAGGTCGACATGAATCCGACGCGTGACCTCTGGTATCACGAGGCCGCCGAGATGGTGACCAATGAATGCCCGTGCGAGCCGATGAAGGCGGAGGATCCGCTGTTCATCCTCTACACCTCGGGTTCGACCGGAACGCCGAAGGGCGTGCTGCACACTTCGGGCGGCTATCTCGTATTCGCGTCGATGACGCATCAATACGTGTTCGACTATCACGAGGGCGACGTCTACTGGTGCACCGCCGACGTCGGCTGGGTCACCGGCCACAGCTACATCCTCTACGGGCCGCTCGCCAACGGCGCGACCACGCTGATGTTCGAGGGCGTGCCGAACTACCCGGACAATTCGCGTTTCTGGAACGTGGTCGACAAGCACAAGGTCAACATCTTCTACACCGCGCCGACTGCGATCCGCGCGCTGATGCAGGGCGGCGACGAGCCGGTGAAGAAGACCTCGCGCAAGTCGCTGCGCCTGCTCGGCTCGGTCGGCGAGCCGATCAATCCGGAAGCCTGGGAGTGGTACCACCGCGTGGTCGGCGACGACCGCTGTCCGATCGTCGACACCTGGTGGCAGACCGAGACCGGCGGCATCCTGATCACGCCGCTGCCCGGCGCGACCAAGCTGAAGCCGGGCTCGGCGACGCGGCCGTTCTTCGGCGTGGTGCCCGAGATCGTCGACGCCGACGGCAAGACGCTGGAGGGCGAGACCTCTGGCAATCTCTGCCTGATCAAATCCTGGCCGGGCCAGATGCGCACAGTCTATGGCGATCATGCGCGCTTCGAGCAGACCTATTTCTCGACCTACAAGAACAAGTATTTCACCGGCGACGGCTGCCGGCGCGACGCCGACGGCTATTACTGGATCACCGGCCGCGTCGACGACGTCATCAACGTTTCGGGCCACCGCATGGGCACTGCCGAGGTCGAGAGCTCGCTGGTCGCACATGAGGCGGTGTCGGAAGCCGCTGTCGTCGGCTATCCGCACGACATCAAGGGCCAAGGCATCTACGCCTATGTCACGCTGATGAAGGGCACCGAGCCGACCGAGGCGCTGCGCAAGGAACTGGTCGCCTGGGTCCGCAAGGACATCGGCCCGATCGCCTCGCCGGATCTGATCCAGTTCGCGCCCGGCCTGCCGAAGACGCGCTCCGGCAAGATCATGCGCCGCATCCTGCGTAAGATCGCCGAGGATGAGCCGTCGAGCCTCGGCGACACCTCGACCCTCGCCGATCCCGCCGTGGTCGATGACCTCGTGCAGAACCGGCAGAACAAGAAGGGCGCGTAGGCGTAAAGGCCAGCCACGACAGTATCGGAAAGCCAAGAAGGGCCGCGCGCGATCACTGCCGCGGCCTTTCGCATTCTCCACGTCGCTCGAAAACGCGCTGGAATCGGCCATTTCACGGGATTGTCAGAGGCAAGGCGCCAGTGCGGCGCGTTTGTGGCCAAGTGTTGTTTTCAAGTCATTTACTTTGATCCCAACTTTTCCTTTTCTGCCCGCCATCTGGACGTGTCTCGCGGCCGGCGTGAAACCACCCGGTTAAGACACGCGGTTAACATTGCGTGCGCGAGACCGGCGGGCCCGGTTTTTTCAGGGCTCTGCATCTTGGTTTTTGGCTCCCCAGCGGGAGCTGTTGGGAAGTGGAGAGGTTGATGTCGATGAAGTTTGCGGTGGCGTTCGCTGCCACCCTTGGTGCCGTTGTCTTGATGTCGCAGACGGCCGAGGCACGGCCGGAAATGGTCGGGATCCACGCTGACAATTATGAGCCGGGCACCATCGTGGTGAAGACCAACGAACGGCGGCTCTATCTCATTCTCGATTCCGGCCACGCGATGCGTTACCCGGTCGGCGTCGGCAAGTCCGGCAAGCAGTGGGCCGGCACCACCCGGATCGACGGCAAGTATCGCAACCCGGCCTGGTCGCCGCCCGCCGAAGTCAAGCGCGACAAGCCGAGCATTCCGAACGTGATCGCCGGCGGTTCGCCGGCAAACCCGATGGGCGTCGCCGCGATGACGCTGGCCGGCGGCGAATACGCCATCCACGGCACCAACGTGCCGGGCTCGGTGGGCGGCTTCGTCTCCTACGGCTGCATCCGCATGCTGAACCCCGACATCACCGATCTCTATTCGCGCGTCTCGGTCGGCACGACCGTCGTCGTCACCCGCTGATTGCGCGAGCGTTTCACCGAAAAGCCGCGCCGATGCGCGGCTTTTTTTTGTTTAGCGCCCGAAGTATCCGCACCAGCCGAAGCGGTGCCCGCCGTTGTAGGCGCGCGCATGGCCGGCAGCGAGCAGCGCCGCCGAGACGTTGTCGGTCTTCTTCGTCGCGACATCGGCGACGACGCGTCCCTGATATTTGTCGGGACCAATATTGTAGATCGTGACATCGCCCTGGCCGAGCAGATCGCGCAGCGCCACCGTCGCCGCCTGCGCCATCTGCAGCTCGCGCGCACAAGACGCCTTCAGCTCCGGCGCATCGATGCCGCGCAGCCGGACCCGCGTATACAGATCGGGCCCCGGCGCGAGATGCACCCGCGCCTCGAACGTGTCGCCATCGATCGTCCTGACGACATCGACAGCATGGCGAACGTCAGGTGCGCCGGCCCGCTGCCGGATCACATCGGCATCGCGCGACCGGCTCAACGACCAGTGCGACGGCAAAGGCACCCATTCAGGCGCCCAGCGGCGGATCGGCAACATGCTGCCGGCGGCGATGCCGAGAACGAACACCCATGGCAGCGCCGTCGAGAAACGCCGCCCCAAAGGCGATCGGCTGAACGGCGGACGTCCCTGCGCACGAGAGGCGTTTGTTCTTTCGTACGGGGGCATGTTCGGCGGGATGACCTCGACAAAGCGCTGGACCTGGACGGCATCTTGAGAACCGGCCCGAAATCAACCCGGCCGTCGTTGCCGCGATAATTCGGCCAGCTTAGCCTACCGCATCAACATGCGATCCGTAATTTCGCGCTGCTCGGGACGATAGTTTCCGATTCCCCAACTCGTCTGCAGACCATAGGGCGGATCATCGGATGGACCGATCACCCACCAGCTGCCGCTGATGGGTTGTTGACCTACGTCGAAGCGGGGGCCGCCCTGATCGGCATATTCGCCGTTCATGTAGCGGATCAGCGTCCAGGCCCAATCTCGGCTGACGGGCGTCCTCATCGACGATCCCATCTCGCCGATCCATACCGGCGCGATATTGTCTCGCACCAGATATCCCCAGGTGCGGTTCATTCGATCGACGTAGTCCGATCCGGCTTCGGCCAGCCCCCATCGGGCAATGTCGGAAACCTCATCCGGGTATTCGTGAACCGAGTACACAAGCTTGTTCGGAATCGGCAATCTCACGGGATTGGCGCCCGCCGCAGTCAAATTGCCCGCCGGTGCGGCGTATCTCGGATCCATGCCCGATGCCGGCGGCGGCGGTGCGTAGAATTCAGGCCCCTCGCAAATGATCAGGACACCGTTGTTGATCGACTGTATCGCCGAGCCGACGCTCTCACACATGGCCTTGATATCGGTTGGCCCACCGTCTCCCCACGTGATGTGCCCCCGGTCGCCGTTCGGCTCGTTGTGCAGATCGAAGCCGATGACCGTCGCGTTTCCTGCGAATGTCCGCGCCATCTGAAGCCAATTCCGCTTGAACGTTTCCGCGGTCACCTTGCCGGTGATGACCCCGTCGGTCCCATCCGATCCCGGCCCGAGGTCGTACCAAAGACCGTTCTTCTGCTGCCCTGCCGTCCCTTGGTTGCTGTGATGGTCGAAAATCACTTTCAGGCCGATCTGTCCGGCGTAAGCGACGACCTTTTTGAACAGCTGCAGGGTCGTCACAAATCTGTAGCGCCCGGCCGGGTCAGGAGACTGACTTGCGACCAGATCATGGTTCAACGTCGCGTTGACCCAGCCGAGCTCGTCCTTGTAGCCGTCGAGGGGTGCATTCAGGCCCGCGTCGGTCCAGGGGATGCGGACGGTGTTGAATCCGGCCGCGGCGATGGAGTCCAGGACGGTCTTGTAGCTGACGCGCCACAGGCCGGAGAGTGTTGCACCAGGGCGGCCGTCGGTGCCGTTCCAACCGATCGAGGCGATGCGCACGTTGCGGCCGGCGTTGTCAACGATCTGACTCCCCGCTGTGCTCAAAAAGCCGGCGGGCAGGCGTCGCCCTGCCTGCGCCGCGCCCCGGCTGTCGGCCGCCCGCATGATGATGGCTGGCGGATCCATGTGATGGTCCAGCGCAAGTCCGGCCATGTCTCACCTCAGCTCACACACTGCGTTCGCACATCCTCCCTGCGGAACAGCGTTGAAACAGCGATCATGAGGATGGCGAAGACAAAGCAGCAGATTTGCCATCGGGATGACCACACGCGGCTCGAGCCGCTTGAACGCCTCATACAGGAAGAGAAAATCCCGACATTTGCGGATACGAAGAATAGCGGAACAACATCGACGGCTTGCATCTTTCGAATGCGGGGCCGGCAAAAGGCAAGCCGAGTCGAATAGTTCCATCGAGCGACGCTGGACGTGACGTCGAATTCACGTCGCCGATGACGTGCCCTTTCGCGCTCACGCGACCAGCGCCTCTGCGTTGCGTTCGATAAAGATCGTCCTCGCCTTGATCCGATGATGTCGCAACAAGTCAGCATGAACCAGGACGTCATCGATCCTGCTATCGCCGGTCGACGCCAGGAAGATGACTTCGTCAGCCATGGCGTACAGTCCGTATTCGGACGACGTGCTGCCGAGTTCGCCGCCATCGATGATGACGCGATCGAAATCGCGCGCCTCGTTCAGCGCCTCGGAGAGTGTGTTCAGTATCCGGTCATCCGGTGGAACCATTGCCGCGAGGCCAACAGGGACGATTTTGATGTTGGTCTTGCCCAGCGGACAGGCCACATCGCTGATCGACGACGTGCCGGCCAGAATATCGCGAATTCCCGGCCGCTGGTCGAAACGCAGACGCGATGTGACCGGGTGCTGCATCAGATCGGCGTCGATGACGATGGCTTTCTGTTCCGTCTCGGCGACGGCGCGCGCCAACTCCAGTGCGATCAGGCTGAGCGATTCTTCTTCCGAGGTGCGAACCAGCAGGATGGAACGGCCCGCAGGCGCTGCGAGCAGTTCCGCCGAAAGACGCGACAACTGTTCTTGGCGACTCGCCGCGGCAGGACGGAGGATGGAGTGCAGCGATGACGTTGACGGGTCGATGCGCTTTCCGATCGGTCTCGGCGGCACCTCATCCGGTCCCGGCGGCACCTCGTTCGGCTTTGGTAGTCGCCGGCCGCGCGCAGCAAGACTGTCCCGCGCCAGGGCCGCGGCAACGCCCAGCGTCAACCCGCCGAACAGCGCCGCGGCCATGATGATCATGGTCGGCGGCCAGCTCTTGCGTTGGGGCGGCGACGCAGGGGAAATCAACCGGATATTCGTGGTGTCGACGACCTGCTGTTCGTGTGCAGTCTTGGCTTTCGCCAGAAACATCTCATAGACCGCGCGATCGGAGTCCGCTTTGCGCTCCAGTTCGCGCAACGGCACGATGATCTTGTCGTTCGTCTGCGACAACGCCTTCAGCGAATCGAAACGCGCCTGGAGTTCCTGGACATTCGTCCGCTCGCTCGTCGCGACGTAACGGACCGCCTCGGCGATCCGCTTGACCTCGTCCTTGATCGCGGTCTGGACGTCACGAAGCTGCGCCCGGACCGCCTGCAGCGCGGGGTGATTGGGACCGTTGATCTGCGCCAGCTGCGCTTCGTCGCGGACGATGTCCGCCGCTCGCGCGCGCAATTGTGTGATCGTACCGGACTGCACGACCTCGGGCAGAGCCTCCAGGCCTGCGCCGCCGGAGACGATGGCATCGATCAGTTTGACGCGCGCCTGCGCTTCGCTCAGCTTGGCCTTGGCATTGGTCAGCTGGGTATTGGCTTCGTCGAGCTCTTGATCCGTCACCAGCCTGTTGCGGGTGCCGACCAGATTGTTGGCGGCCTTGTAAGCGGCGACAGCTCGCTCCGACTGGCTCACTGCATCGCGCATCCGCGCCAGTTGTGAGGTGATCGCCTCTGAAATGCGGCGATTGAAGGTGGAATTCGCCTTGGCTTGCTCCTCAAGATAAGCATTGGCCACGGCTTCGGTGAGCCTTGTTGCTCGTGCCGCCGTGTCCGCGGAAACCATGATGTCGATGACGAAGGAGCGGTCGTTTCGCTTCACTGCCGTCTTCAGGCGCAGATTCCGCAATGCCGTCAGTTCGGGCGGATCGGATGACCCCATCCCGAACAGCGACCTGATCTTCGAGCCGAGGCCGCCTTTGCCGTTGAACTCGGGGTCGTTGGCCAGTCCGGTTTCATCGACGACACGCGTCAGGACTTCGTTCGAGGTGATTATCTTCAGTTGGCTTTCGACGAGGAGCAGGCCGTCGCCAGGCACGGAGTTCTGGGCCGCCGATCCTTCTTGCGGCGTTGGGCGATCGCGGGGATCGACGTAAACTTGGGCTACCGCGGTGTAGGCCGGTCGCGCGATCATGAGATACGTGGCCGCCACCACGCAAAACGCCCCGCATATCGCAAAGATCCAGTGCTTGCGCCGCAAGAGGATGCCGATGACATCCTTCAGGTCGACGCCCTCCGAGACCTTGTCGCTGGATTGAGACAGGTCGCGATAGGGTGCTGTTGCTCCCTCTGTCTGCTGAATCGACATGCCGCATTCCAACCTAGTTAACTCAACACACAGGGCGATTGCCCCGCAACGTATGATGAGTACGGTTAATCGCGGGTTACTTGGTAATTAGATACCATGATATGCTTACAATGCCCCCCGGCTTTCTTCCATGATCAGCTCATGTTCGGCGGCATGTTGCTTGCGTCGATTGTTGTCCGGAATCCCGCTTCAGAAGTCCGAGGCGATGCCCTTGGTTTCCCAATCGCCATAACGGGTCGGTTCCGGACCCTTCGGACCCTGGAATTCCTTCGGGCGTGCGGCGGCATCGTTCGCGGCCAGCTCCTCGGCAGCCTTGCGCCGCGCCGCGGCCTCGGCGAGCGCGCGCTGCGCGGCCGGCGTCAGCGGCTTGCGCGGCGCGGGTTCCGGCGGCGTTGACGATGGCGATTTCTCAGACATGGCAAGCCTTCTTGGCAAAACTTTCCGCCTGCGAATTCGTACTTCCGTGCTGGCTCGGTGACGGCATCACGATCAAGAAATCCGCGAGGCGATTCTTACATTTGGCATATTCGCATGCCAGAGGTGTTTTCGAGTTGATGGGCATGAGCCGAATGTAACTCAGCACCTTCGAGATATCTCCGCTTCATGCCTCCTTCAAGATTTGCAGTTCCTGCCGAAGTCCCCGGTCTCGCGGCGCGCCGCATCGCGGCCGACATCCTCGACGGCGTGCTGCACAAGCACCGCACACTCGATGATCAGCTCGACGGCGCCGGCGCGCATCCCGGCCTGAAATCGCTGGCCGATCGCGACCGCGCGCTGATGCGCCGGCTGGTCTCGACCATCCTGCGCAAGCTCGGCACGCTCGGCCATCTGTTGTCGCGCCTGCTCGATCGCGGCATCCCGACCGATGCGCCGCGCGCGCAGAGCGCGCTGTTGATCGGCGCCGCGCAGATCCTCTGGATGGACGTGCCTGACCATGCCGCAGTCGATCTCTCGGTGCGGCTGGTGCAGTCGGACCGCCGTGCCGCGAAGTATGCCGGGCTCGTCAACGCCGTGCTGCGCCGCTGCGCGCGCGAGGCCCAGGGGCTGATCGACGAGATCAGCACGCAGACGCTGGACCTGCCGCCATGGATGCTGGCGCGCTGGAACGCGCATTACGGCGAGGCCACCGCGCGCGAGATGGCGCTGGCGCTCGGCCACGAGCCGTCACTCGATCTCACGGTGAAGTCCGACGCCGCGCAATGGGCGAGCCGCCTGCACGGCGAGGTCTTGCCGACGGGAACCGTGCGCACGCTGCTGCAGGGTTCCGTCACCATGCTGCCGGGCTTTGCCGAAGGCCAATGGTGGGTGCAGGACGCCGCCGCCGCGCTGCCGGTGCGGCTGTTCGGCGACATCAAGGACAAGAAGGTCGCGGACCTCTGCGCCGCGCCCGGCGGCAAGACGGCTCAGCTCGCACTGGCAGGCGCGCAGGTCACCGCGGTCGACCGCTCGCCGGCGCGGGTCGCGCGGTTGCGCGAAAATCTCACGCGGCTGGCGTTGCAGGCCGAGACTGTTGTCGCCGACGCGGCCGAATGGCCCGCCGAGGCCGCGAGTTTTGACGGTATCCTGGTCGATGCGCCCTGCACCTCGACGGGAACCATCCGCCGGCATCCCGACGTCGCCTGGCTGCGCCAGGAAGGCGACATCGCCGCGCTCTCGGCCCTGCAGAAGCGGCTGCTGCTAAAGGCCACCCATCTGCTGAAGCCCGGCGGCACGCTGGTCTACTGCACCTGCTCGCTGGAGCCGGAGGAAGGCGAGCACGCGATCGCCGCGCTGCTGGCAAGCGAATCAGGCCTGCGCCGTGCGCCGGTCGAGAAGAGCGAGGTCGCCGGCCTCGACGACATCATTACCGCCGACGGCGACCTGCGCACCCTGCCGAGCCACCTGCCCAACGCCGACCCGCGGCTGAGCGGGCTGGATGGCTTTTACGCAGCCCGGCTGGTTAAGTCCTGATTTTAACCTCAGCCTTCTAAGCTCGAAGTGATTCGCGCGGTATCAAGAGGGTGTCTTCTTGATCAAGAAGGTGTCTTGGCCGCGTTTCCGGATTAAATAAGGATTCGTTGAAAATTTCCTCCCCGCAAGGTTAGGCGTGTCGGTCGCTCAAAGCAGACGCATCTCGACGCTGATTGCTGGCCGCTTCGCCCGCAGCATGCTCGCGCGCGCCAGCGGCAGCACGGTCGCGCTGTCGCGGCTGTGGCCGGGCCGCACCGACCGGCTGATCATCGCGCCGCACGACCTGCGGACCGCCGACGCCACCCGCGCTGCCGAGATCTATGCCGGGCGATTCGTGTTCGCCGGCAAGATCGTCACCTGCCACGGCCGCTCGATCTTCGATCTGGAACCGCCGTCGGAGGATTGGGAAGCCGCCCTGCTCGGCTTCGGCTGGCTGCGCCATCTGCGCGCCGCCGACACCGCGCTGACCCGCGCCAATGCCCGCTCGCTTGTCGACGACTGGATCTCCAACCAGGCCCGCAAGCGGCCGCTGGAACGGCGCGCCGATGTGCGCGCGCGGCGCGTGATCTCGCTGCTGTCGCAGGCTCCCCTGGTGCTCGGCGACACCGATGGAAAATTCTACCGCAAGTATCTCCGCGGACTGGCGCGCGAGATCCGCTACCTGCGCCACTCCACGCTCGACAATGACGGCGTGCCGCGGCTGCAGGTGCTGATCGCGCTGTGCTACGCCTCGCTCTGCCTCGCCAACCAGGCACGCAATATCAAGTCGGCGACCCGCAGGCTGTCGGACGAATTGCAGCGCCAGATCCTGCCCGATGGCGGCCACATCTCGCGCAATCCCGGCGCGCTGGTCGAGCTGCTCAGCGACCTCCTGCCGCTGCGGCAGACCTTTGCGGCACGTAACATCGCGCCGCCGCCGGCGTTGCTCAACGCGATCGACCGCATGATGCCGATGCTGCGCTTCTTCCGGCACGGCGACGGCAGCTTCGCGCTGTTCAACGGCATGTCGACCGCGCCGTCCGATCTGGTCGCGACGCTGCTCGCCTATGACGACACCCGCGGCGTGCCGATGGCGAGCATGCCGCACACCGGCTTCCAGCGTCTCGATGCCGGCAACACCACGCTGATCATCGACACCGGTCCGCCGCCGCCGGCAAGCGTCAGCCAGGATGCACATGCCGGCTGCCTGTCGTTCGAGCTCTCCTCGGGACCGAGCCGCATCGTCGTCAATTGCGGCATGCCGTCGACCGGGCGCGACAATTGGCGGCCGTTCGCGCGCTCCACCGCAGCGCATTCGACGCTGACCTATCACGACACCTCGTCGTGCCAGTTCGTCGAGCTGTCGGCGATGAAGCGGCTGCTGCGCGGCGCGCCGATCACCAGCGGGCCCAGCAATGTCGAGAGCTACCGCGAAGCCGTTCCCGGCGGCGACGTGCTCACCGCCTCGCATGACGGCTATCTCTCCCGCTTCGGCGTGATCCATCGCCGCGTGCTGATGGTCTCCCAGGACGGCACGCGACTCGAAGGCGAGGACTCGCTGTCGCCGGCGCCGGGCGGCCGCATGAAGGGCAGCGAGGCCGATTTCGCGCTGCGCTTCCATCTGCACCCTTCGGTGAAGGCGAGCCGGTTGTCGGATGCGCGCGGCGTGATGCTGGTGCTGCCAAACCGCGACGTCTGGACCTTCGAGGCGATGGACGACAAGGTCGACCTCGAGGACAGCGTGTTCCTGGCCGGCAATGACGGCCCGCGCCGCACCTCGCAGATCGTGATCCGGCAGGACGCCAGGCACGCCGCCACCATCCGCTGGAGCTTCGTCCGCTCCTCGACCTCGGCCACCGCCACCAACGCCCGCCGCAACGCCCGCCGCGAGCCGGAACTGCCGCTGTAGCGGCAGCGAAAACGCGCGATCCGCAGCGCGCGGCCTCTCCACCCCGTCGTCCTGGCGAAGGCCAGGACCCATAACCACCAAATTTGATTGTGTGCGGGATGGTGGCCCCAGCGTCGGACAACAACTAGCGGCTGGGGTAATGGGTCCTGGCTTACGCCAGGACGACGCTGAACGTTTGTGAGCCGTCCCTTCACATTCTCTCAGGGTGAAGGGCCAATTTCCCGGGAATCGGCGTCCGGAACCGGTTTCGTGCCGCATAAAACCATGCTACCCGGCTGCCTTAACCGCCAAGGATTTTCCGATATGACCGAGCAGCTTCGCCGCGTGACCCGCGCTCTGTTGTCCGTTTCCGACAAGACCGGACTGATCGATTTCGCCAAGGCGCTGGCCGACCAGGGCGTCGAGTTGGTCTCGACCGGCGGCACCGCCAAGGCGATCGCGGCGGCCGGGCTGCAGGTCAAGGACGTCTCCGAGCTCACCGGTTTCCCCGAGATGATGGACGGCCGGGTCAAGACGCTGCATCCGAAGGTGCATGGCGGCCTGCTCGCGATCCGCGACAACAAGGAGCACGCCGCGGCGATGGCCTCGCACGGCATCGCGCCGATCGATCTCCTGGTCGTCAACCTCTATCCGTTCGAGGCCACCGTCGACAAAGGCGCCGGCTTCGAGGAGTGCATCGAGAACATCGACATCGGCGGCCCTGCGATGATCCGCGCCGCGGCGAAGAACCATGACGACGTCGCCGTGGTGGTCGAGGCGAGCGACTATTCTGCGGTGCTCGACGAGCTCGCCGTGCACAAGGGCGCGACCTCGCTTCAGTTGCGCCGGCGGCTCGCCGCCAAGGCCTATGCGCGCAGCGCGGCCTATGACGCCGCGATCTCGAACTGGTTTGCCGTGCAGCTCGATACCAAGGCGCCGGACTTCCGCGCCTTCGGCGGCAGGCTGATCCAGTCGCTGCGCTACGGCGAGAACCCGCACCAGACCGCGGCGTTCTATGCCACGCCGGAGAAGCGGCCGGGCGTTGCCACCGCGCGGCAGCTGCAGGGCAAGGAATTGTCCTACAACAACATCAACGACACCGACGCGGCCTACGAATGCGTCGGCGAGTTCGACCCGCAGCGCACAGCGGCCTGCGTCATCGTCAAGCACGCCAATCCCTGCGGCGTCGCCGAGGGTCCCGATCTCGCGACTGCTTATGCTCGTGCGCTGGCCTGCGACTCCACCTCGGCCTATGGCGGCATCATCGCGGTCAACCGCACGCTCGATGCGGACGCGGCGCGCGCCATCATCGGCATCTTCACCGAGGTGATCATCGCGCCCGACGCGACCGAGGAGGCGATCTCGATCATCGCCGGCCGGCGCAATCTGCGCCTCATGCTTGCCGGCGGTCTGCCGAACCCGCGCGCGCTCGGTCTCACCGCCAAGACCGTCGCCGGCGGCCTCTTGGTGCAGAGCCGCGACAATGCGGTGGTTGAGGACATGAATCTGAAGGTCGCGACCAAGCGCGCGCCGACCGACGCCGAGCTGCGCGATCTCAAATTCGCCTTCCGCGTTGCAAAACACGTCAAGTCGAACACCATCATCTACGCCAAAGATCTCGCCACCGTCGGCATCGGCGCCGGCCAGATGAGCCGGGTCGATTCCGCGCGCATCGCGGCGCGCAAGGCGCTGGATGCCGCGGCCGAGCTGAAGCTCGCCGAGCCGCTGACCAAGGGTTCGGTGGTCGCATCAGATGCGTTCTTCCCGTTCGCCGACGGCATGCTGGCCTGCATCGAGGCCGGCGCCACCGCGGTGATCCAGCCCGGCGGCTCGATGCGCGACGACGAGGTGATCAAGGCCGCCGACGAGCACGGCATCGCCATGGTGTTCACCGGCGTGCGGCATTTCCGGCATTGATCTAGCAGCATGGTCGCCCCTGCCTAGATCAGGAGGCGCACACTCCTTCACCGTCACCCCTGAGGAGGCGGCACAGCGGCCGTCTCGAAGGGTCGACGGCCCGGCTGGTGGCCGTGCATCCTGCGAGACGCGCGCAAGGGCGCGCTCCTCCAGCGACAAAGGCAGAGCCTTTGCGCGGGGATGACGGGTCCATCGCTTAGCTCAGCCCGCCAGATCGACCTTCGAGGCCACGGTGGAATCCGCATTGAGCCGATAGACCACCGGCGCGCCGGTCGCGAGCTCGCGCTTCAGGATCTGCTCCGGCGACAACTTCTCCAGCACCATGATCAGCGCGCGCAGCGAATTTCCATGAGCGGCGACCAGCGTGCGCTGGCCGCGCAGCACGCCGGGCAAGATCTCCTGCACGTAATAAGGCAGCGTGCGCGCCAGCGTGTCCTTCAGGCTTTCGCCGCCGGGCGGCGGCACATCGTAGGAGCGGCGCCAGATCAGCACCTGGTCCTCGCCCCACTTCTTGCGGGCGTCATCCTTGTTGAGGCCCGAGAGATCGCCGTAATCGCGTTCGTTGAGCGCGAGATTCTTCGTCGTCGGCAGTCCGGTCTGGCCGATCTCTTCCAGCATCAGCTTCAGCGTATGCTGCGCGCGGGTCAGGTCGGAGGTGAAGGCAACGTCGAACGACAGGTCCTGCGCCTTCAGCTTGCGGCCCGCGTCCCTGGCCTCACGGATGCCCTGCTCGGTGAGGTCAGGGTCCTTCCACCCGGTGAACAGGTTCTTCAGATTCCATTCGCTCTGACCGTGACGAACCAGCACAAGAAGACGATCACTCATTTCAGATTCCGTTTCGCTGATTTGGATTTGATCTCGTCGAGCGGTCTCAGTCGCTCAACCCGAGAACGTCGGTCATCGAATACATGCCGGGCTTCTTGCCATGCGCCCACAGCGCCGCCTTCAGCGCGCCCTGCGCGAACAGCGCGCGATCCTCGGCATGATGCGACAGCGTGATGCGCTCGGAAGGACCGGCAAAGATCACGCTGTGATCGCCGGCCGCGGTGCCGCCGCGCAACGATGCAAAGCCGATGTCACCGGCGCGCCGCGCGCCGGTCAGGCCATCGCGGCCACGCGCCGAATGCTGCTCCAGCGCGATCTTGCGGCCGGCGGCGGCGGCTTCGCCGAGCATCAAGGCGGTGCCCGATGGCGCGTCGATCTTCTGCTTGTGGTGCAGCTCGAGAATCTCGATGTCGAAGCTCTGGTCGAGCGACTGCGCGACGCGCTTGACCAGCGCCGCGAGCAGATTGACGCCGAGGCTCATGTTGCCCGACTTCACCACGATGGCGCGGTCGGTGACGCTGCGGATCACCGCATCATCGGACGGCGACAGGCCGGTGGTGCCGATGACGTGAACCAGACCGCGTTCGGCCGCGATCGCGACATTGGCGATGGTCGCGGCCGGCACGGTGAAATCGAGGATGCCGTCGGCGTTGGCCGACATCGACCACAGATCGGCCGACAGCTTGACGCCGTTGGCGGGGAGACCGGCAAGCACGCCGGCATCCTTGCCGAGCAATTCCGAGCCCGGCGCTTCCAGCGCGCCGACCAGCACCGCCCCCGGGGTTTCGTCAATCACCCGCACCAGCGTGCGGCCCATCCGGCCGCCGGCTCCCGCAACGATCAAACGCATGTCAGCCATGGCTCACCTCTGCATGCCGTATAGCGAGCCATGGCTGTTCCGGCAACCGAACCGGCTGCCAGGCTACGGGTTGTCGTGTCCCTCGATGACGATGAGGTCGGCGATCGAATGGGGCTGCCGCACCTTGATGTTCGCCTGGTATTCCGGCGAGTTGTAGCAGGCCAGGGCAGTCTGATAGTCCGGGAATTCGATCACGACGTTGCGCGAGCGGCTCTGGCCTTCCACGCTGGTGAATTTGCCGCCACGGACGATGAACTTGCCGCCGAATTTCTGGAAGATGGCCGGGTTGGCGGCCATGTAGGGCTTGTAGCCCTCGTCATTGTGAACGTCGACGCGTCCAATCCAGTATCCCTTCGCCATCTCTGTTCTCCCGTGTTGTTGGTTCAGGTCAGTGCCTGGGCGACCTCGGCGTGAATGGCCTCGGCTGCGGCCTTCGGATCGGCGGCTTCCATCACCGGGCGGCCAACCACCAGATAGTCGGCGCCGGCGGCAATGGCACGGGCCGGCGTCATGATGCGCTTCTGGTCGCCGGTCGCCGAGCCCGCGGGGCGGATGCCCGGCGTCACCAGGTTCATCTGATCGCCGACGATCTTGCGCAGGGCGGCGGCCTCCTCGGGCGAGCTGACGAGGCCGTCGACACCGAGCGCCTGTGCCTGCCTGGCGCGCGCCTCGACCAGATCGGAGACGTTGAGGCGGTAGCCTGCGGCGTGCAGGTCGCTGTCGTCGTAGGAGGTCAGCACCGTCACCGCGAGGATCTTGAGGCCAGAGCCGGCGCGCGCATCGACCGCCGCCTTCATGGTCTGCGGATAGGCATGCACGGTGAGGAAGGTCGCGCCGAGCGCCGCGACGCTCTCGACCCCGCGCGCAACGGTGTTGCCGATGTCGTGCAGCTTGAGATCGAGAAACACCTTCTTGCCGCTGCCGGCGAGCTGCTTCGCCAGCGCGAGGCCACCGGCATAACCGAGTTGGTAGCCGATCTTGTAGAAGGTGACGCTGTCGCCGAGCCGGTCGATCATCGCCTCGGCGCTGGCGACGGACGGCAGATCGAGCGCCACAATCAACCGATCTTTCGGAGCGATCTTTGAAGCGATCTTGGCTGGCTGCATGTCACCTCACATCATGCGTTGAGAATGGTCGATCAGCTGCCGCACCAGCGCGCGCATCGTGTCGATGTCGGCCTGGTGCTTCAGACGATCCATATCGTCATAGGCCTGCTCGGCGAATGACAGCGCGAGCTGGTTCGGGATCACGGTGGCGTGGCACGCCGACAGGATCAGGCGCAGCGCCGCCAGCGCGCGGATGCCGCCGAGCCGGTTGCCGGATGCCGCAGCGATCGCGAACACGCGCTCGCGGAACACCTGGCCGCGGGCCTCTTGCGGGTCCTGCACGCGGCTCACCCAGTCGATCGTGTTCTTCACCAGCGCCGGCACCGAGGAATTGTATTCCGGCGTCACGACCAGCACGCCATGATGGGCGCCGATCATCCGCTTCAGATTGACGGCGTGCTGCGGCACGCCCGATTTGGCCTGCAGGTCGCCGTCATAGATCGGCAACGGAAAGTCGCCGAGCGAGATGCGGCTGACGTCGGCGCCCGACTGCGCGAGCTCGTGCGCCAGCACGGCGGCGAGCTTCGTGTTGAGCGAGCCGGATCGAAGCGATCCCGGGATCACGAGGATTTTCAGCGCGGACATTTTGAAGTCGCAGGTCCAGGGCGTGCACCCCGGCGCGGGGCGATCAACCCTTGCGATACACCCAGACCCGCGCCGGCGGAAGGTTCATCCAGATCCGCTCCGAGGCCTCTGTGGACACGCCGGGCAGCGACTTCGGAATCGGGGGCGCCACCGAATAGGTGAACTGGACGAAGGGCGCGCCGGGCGCGAGAGCCAGGAAGGCGTCGCGGATCAGCTTCAGGCGGGTGAGCATCGGCTTGGTGACCAGCGGCAGGCCGGAGACCACGGCCGACGCCGGAGACTTCATGACGTCCCACAGCGTGTCGCGGAGCCTGTAGGCGTCGCCCTGCACGACCTTGGCCTGCGGATAGCGTTCGCGCAGCAACGCGCAGAAACCGGGATTATACTCAACCAGGACGAGCCGCTTCTGATCGACGCCGTGCTCGATCAGCGCGTTGGTGATCGCTCCGGTGCCGGGCCCAAGCTCGACGACCGGCCCTTCGGCGTCAGCATCGACATATTGCGCCATGGTGCGCGCGAGCAGCCGTCCGGACGGCATCACCGCGCCCATGTGCAGCGGCTTCTCGATCCATGAACGGAGAAAACGAACCTCGTCGTCGAGACGGAGGGGCTTCTTCGACGCACGCACGGACGATTGCAGAGGCATGTCGCTACCAGGCGGGACCGCGCACAATCGAGCGGTTGTCAGAAAACAGTCATAAACACGTATAGATCGAAGTCGTTACGGTCAAGCGTAACGACTCCGGCTAGACGGAGCGACTTCCGAAGAAGTCCTTGACCTTAGAGAAGAAACCCGCTGCCTCCGGCTGGGTTGCGCCGGACGAGAGTTTTTCGAACTCCATCAGCAATTCTTGCTGCTTCTTGGTCAGATTCTGCGGGGTTTCGACCACGACCTGGACATACATGTCGCCGGTCTGGCGCGAGCGCAGTACCGGCATGCCCTTCGATGCGATGCGGAATCGCCGGCTGGACTGGGTGCCGGCGGGCACTTTCACCTTGGTCTGGCCCTTGTCGATGGTCGGCACCTCGAACTCGCCGCCGAGGGCTGCGGTGACCATCGAGATCGGCACGCGGCAATGCAGGTCGGCGCCGTCGCGCTGGAAGAACTGGTGCGCGGTCAGCGACAGGAAGATGTAGAGGTCGCCGGGCGGCCCGCCGCGGACCCCCGCCTCGCCTTCGCCGGCGAGCCGGATACGGGTGCCGTCCTCGACCCCCGGAGGAATGTTGACCGAGAGCGTGCGCTCGCGCGTCACCCGGCCGGAACCGGCGCAGGAGGTGCAGGCATCCTCGATCATCTGACCGCGGCCCTGGCAGCCGGGGCAGGTCCGCTCCAGCGTGAAGAAGCCCTGGGCCTGCCGAATCCGGCCGGCGCCACCGCAATGCGAGCAGGTCTTCGGCTTGGTGCCGGCCTTGGCGCCGGTGCCGGAGCAGGACTCGCAGGTCACCGAGACCGGGATCTCGATCTGCGCGGTCTTGCCCTGGAAGGCCTCCTCGAGCGTGATCTCCATGTTGTAGCGCAGGTCGGCGCCGCGCTCGCGGCCGCCGCTGCGGCGCTGCCCGGCCATGCCGAACAGATCCTCGAAGATGTCGGAGAAGGAGGAGGCGAAGCCAGCGCCGAAACCGGGGCCGCCGCCGCCCATGCCCTGCTCGAAGGCGGCATGGCCGAAACGGTCATAGGCGGCGCGCTTGTCGCCGTCCTTCAAGACCTCATAGGCTTCGTTGATTTCCTTGAAGCGGACTTCGCTGGTGGCGTCGCCGGGATTCTTGTCCGGGTGCCATTTCATCGCGAGCTTGCGGAAAGCCGATTTGAGCTTGGTCTCGTCCGCGTTCCGTTCGACCTCGAGGGTCTCGTAATAGCAGCGCTTGGTGGACATCCTTCAATTCCGTCCGAAGTTCATCGCGATCGCCAATAGGATCGCGTCAAGGATTGCGCCTGTCTGGAAGATGCAGCGATCGCCTTAAAGAAAAATGACCCCCACTCCTCCGAGACGCGGCGCGTGCTCTTTGGCGTGAGGGTCATGATCGCAAGCCCGCTCAGGCAGACTTCTTGTTGTTCTTGTCGTCGTCGACCTCGGTGAACTCCGCGTCGACAACGTCATCCTTGGCAGCGTCCTTGGCCGCATCGGCCTCGGCCTGCTGCTTGTACATGGCCTCGCCGAGCTTCATCGAAGCCTGCGCCAGCGTGTTGGTCTTGGCCTTGATCGCCTCGGCGTCGTCGCCCTTCAGGGCCTCCTTGAGGTCGCTGACGGCATCTTCGATCGCCCGGCGATCGGTCTCCGGAATCTTCGAACCGTGTTCGGCGAGAGCCTTCTCGGTCGAATGCACCAGGCCGTCGGCATGGTTCTTGGCGTCGACTGCCTCGCGGCGCTTCTTGTCCTCGGCCGCGTTGGCCTCGGCGTCCTTGACCATCTTGTCGATGTCGGCCTCGGACAGACCGCCGGATGCCTGGATCCGGATCTGCTGTTCCTTGCCGGTCGCCTTGTCCTTGGCCGAGACGTTGACGATGCCGTTGGCGTCGATGTCGAAGGTCACCTCGATCTGCGGCATGCCGCGCGGAGCCGGCGGAATGCCCATCAGGTCGAACTGTCCGAGCATCTTGTTGTCGGCCGCCATCTCACGCTCGCCCTGGAAGACGCGGATGGTCACGGCGCCCTGATTGTCTTCGGCGGTCGAGAACACCTGGCTCTTCTTGGTCGGAATCGTGGTGTTGCGGTCGATGATGCGGGTGAACACGCCGCCCAGCGTCTCGATGCCCAGCGACAGCGGGGTCACGTCGAGCAGCAGCACGTCCTTGACGTCGCCCTGCAGCACGCCGGCCTGGATCGCAGCGCCGATCGCGACGACCTCGTCGGGATTGACGCCCTTGTGCGGCTCCTTGCCGAAGAACTGCTTCACCACTTCCTGGATCTTCGGCATGCGGGTCATGCCGCCGACCAGCACCACTTCGCCGATCTCGCCGGCGGTCAGGCCGGCATCCTTCAGCGCCTTGCGGCACGGCTCGATGGTCTTCTCGACGAGATCGGCCACCAGCGCCTCGAACTTGGCACGAGTCAGCTTCATCGTCAGATGCTTCGGACCGGTCTGGTCAGCCGTGATGAACGGCAGGTTGATTTCGGTCTGCGTGGTCGACGACAGCTCGATCTTGGCCTTCTCCGCAGCTTCCTTCAGGCGCTGCAAAGCGAGCTTGTCGTTGCGCAGGTTGATGCCCTGCTCCTTCTGGAACTCGTCGGCGAGATAGCCGACCAGGCGCATGTCGAAATCCTCACCGCCGAGGAAGGTGTCGCCGTTGGTCGACTTCACCTCGAACACGCCGTCGCCGATCTCGAGGATCGAGACGTCGAAGGTGCCGCCGCCGAGGTCGTACACGGCGATCGTGCCGGACTTCGACTTGTCGAGACCGTAGGCGAGCGCGGCAGCCGTCGGCTCGTTGATGATGCGCAGCACTTCGAGGCCGGCGATCTTGCCGGCATCCTTGGTGGCCTGACGTTGCGCGTCGTTGAAATAAGCGGGAACGGTGATGACGGCCTGATCGACCTTCTGGCCGAGATGCGCCTCAGCGGTCTCCTTCATCTTCTGCAGGATGAAGGCCGAGACCTGCGAGGGCGAATAGGTCTTGCCGTCGGCTTCGACCCAGGCGTCGCCGTTCGATGCCTTGACGATCTTGTAGGGAACGAGCTTCTTGTCCTTCTCGACCATCGGGTCGTCATAGCGGCGGCCGATCAGGCGCTTCACCGCAAAGAACGTACGCTCGGGATTAGTCACCGCCTGGCGCTTCGCCGGCTGTCCGACGAGGCGCTCGCCATCGTCGGTGAAGGCAACGATCGACGGCGTCGTTCGCATGCCCTCGGCATTCTCGATCACCTTGGCGTTCTTGCCATCCATTACGGCGACGCACGAATTCGTGGTGCCGAGGTCGATCCCAATGACCTTACCCATGATTTTGATATCCTCTTTGCTACGGCAGGTTGGTTGGGCCCTGACGGCGCTCCGTACCGAACCCCCAGACGTTCACATACTCGCGATATTGCGACGGTGAGCCTGATATAGGAGAGAGGGTTCTGCCCGCAAGGACTGGACGCAACGTTGAGGCCTGAAAAGACTGACGTTTGAAAGATTGTGTCAGTCCGACCGCGGCGCCGGTTCAAGTGGCAACCAGCGCCCCCGCCGAGTTAACAAATCGGCAATGATGCCGCCGGCCGTCGACCCGAACGTCGGAGACGCGACGTCTGCGCTGTTGAGTGAACACTCACAAACATCGTATGCGAGAGCGGCGCACGGGTCGAGGGCGCGCTGTTTGGCCGCTGGCCACCATTCTTGGAAATGTCGGGAAACTGGAAAGTGCCAGCCAATCGGGGCGAAAAGCCCACGGAATCGAGCCTGTGGGCTCGAAGCGGAGATTTGGCGACCTGTTGCAGGGTCATCAAAACCGCTAAAAGCGGTCCGACTGAAAGAGGCCATCCAGCCCTGCACCGGCCCCGTTGCGCGGCCACCAAGCAAAACCGGTAGATCCCCCATGACGCCTTTTCGAGTTCTCGTTGCGGTTGCCTTGCTGATTGCTGCCACCTGTCGTGGCTTCGCCGCCGACGTGGTGTTTCCGCCGGGCGCGCATGTCGGGATGAAGCCGCTGGTGGGCCTCGTCCGGGCCAAGTCGTTCATCGGCTTCGAGACCGAGGATCAGGGCGTCAAGGTCCTGATCGCGGACCTGCCGGCGGACGCCTACAACGAGGTCGTGACCGCCTTCAAGGCCAACCCCGCCGGCACCGGAAACATCAAGCCCGAGAGCCTCGAGACGCCGGCCGGCCTCGCCTATTACACCGTGGAGAGCGCGCGCGATGGCGCCAGCACTGTGCGGCGTTATTCCATGATCCTGCCGGGACCGACCTTCTCCGGCTATGTCGCGGTGCAGGTCCCGGAGAACGCCAGCAGGATCTACACCGACGACGCCGTGCGGCAGATGTTCGCCTCGGCCCAGATCCGCAACGAGGTGCCGGTCGACGAGCAGCTCGGTATGATGCCGTTCAAGGTCACCGAGCTCAGCGCTTTCAAGAACATCCGCATGCTGGCGCCGGGCGCAGCGTTGCTGATGGCCGACGGCGACGACAAGAGCCTCGAGACCAAGCCCTTCATGCTGCTCGGCGTCATCGGGTCGGCCCCCGCCACGCCCGACGACCGCGGCCGCTTCGCCCAGCAGATCGCGACCACGATCCCCGGCGTGCGCGACGGGCGGATCACCATGTCCGAGCCGATCCGGATCGACGGCCAGCCCGGCTTCGAGACCCGGATCGACGCCATCAGCGGCAAGGACAACACCCCGGTGACCATCGTGCAGTGGCTGCGGTTCGGCGCGCAAACGTCGGTGCGCGTCATCGGCAGCTCACCGCGCACCGATTGGGAGAAGGCCTTCCCGCGCTTCCGCGCGGTGCGCGACGGCATCCAGCCGCGCGGCTGACCGGCCTTTCGCGGCCCGGTCGGAAAAATCCCACTTTCGTCGTTCGCCGAACGGAACTAGCCTCCTCGCGCAGTATCACGCAAAGCGAGGAGGGGCGCGATGTTGGATCGACGACAGGTGGTTGCAGGCCTCGGCACGTTGGTGCTGGGGACCCTGGTTCCCAAACATCTTTGGGCGGCCGCGATCAAGCCGGACGATGGTGCCGCGCTGCTCGTGATCGACGTCCAGAACTGCTTCCTGCCCGGCGGCAGTCTCGCGGTGAAGGAAGGCGACCAGGTGGTGCCTGTCATCAACAAGATCGCCAAGAGCTTCGCGAATGTGGTGATGACGCAGGACTGGCACACGCCCGGCCACGTGTCCTTTGCCTCGGTCCATGCGGGCAAGAAGCCGTTCGAGACCATCGACCTCGCCTATGGCAAGCAGGTGCTGTGGCCCGACCACTGCGTGCAGGGCACCGACGGCGCAGGCCTGTCGAAGGATCTCGCGATCCCGCAGGCCGAGCTGATCATCCGCAAAGGCTTTCACAAGGACGTCGACAGCTACTCCGCCTTCACCGAAGCCGACGGCAACACCACCACCGGGCTTGCCGCCTATCTGAAAGCGCGCAAGGTCGAGCGGGTCTTCGTGGCCGGGCTCGCCACCGATTTCTGCGTGGCGTGGACCGCGCTCGACGCGCGCAAGGCCGGCTTCGAAACCTATGTCGTGGAAGACGCGTGCCGCGGCATAGACACCCAGGGATCGCTGGCCAAGGCGTGGGATGACATGGCCAAGGCCGGCGTCAAGCGCATCCAGTCGGCGGATATCGCCTAAGATCTTCGCTGCGAGGCCCGCATGGCCGCTGTCTCAGCGCCGGTCGCATTCGACTTCGCGCGACGCTCGCCGTCGCCGCGCATGGCGGGCTTGATTGTCGGGATCACCGGCTATCGCGAGGCCGTCGCCGGCCGCTATTCGCGGCGGCAGACCGCGCCGCTGATCGCCCCGCTGATCGTCAGTTTCGGCACGCCGTTCCTGATCGCGCTGGCGCGCGAGCCCGGTGCGTCCGACCGGCAGCTCAGCTTCGCCGCGGGCCTGCACGCCGGGCCCGTCTATATCGAGTCCGACGGCGGGGCCGAATGCGTGCAGGTGGATTTCACGCCGCTCGGCGCCTATCGCTTCTTCGGCGGCACCGTCACCGAGCTCGCCGGGCGGATGATCGATCTCGGCGACGTGCTCGGCCACGAGGGGCGGCGGCTCCGCGAGCGGCTCGGCAATACGACCTGCTGGCAGCGCCGCTTCGACCTGATCGAGGACTTCGTGCTTCGTCGCGCGAACCATGCGCCATCGCCGGAGATCGCGGCCGCCTATCGCAGACTGGCGCGATCCGCGGGCACGGTCAGGATCACGACGCTCGCCGCTGAGATCGGCTGGAGCCGCAAGCACCTCGTCGACCGGTTTCGATCGGAGCTCGGCCTCGCCCCCAAATCGCTCGCGCGGATGATGCGCTTTCACCAGGCCTGCCGGATCGCACAGCGCGGCGGGCCGCGCGCCTGGGCGGCGATCGCAGCCGAAAGCGGCTATTCCGACCAGGCCCATCTCGTCCGCGAATTTGTCGAATTCGCCGGGGAACCGCCGACGGCGTGGGCACGCCGGTTGGCGATGACCGACAGCCGGCTGGCGCATTCCGGCGATCTGCTGGCCGACCGGTAACAAACCTTCAAGCCGGTGACACTCAGCCTTACGCATATTGGCGCCATCCGGCGACCAACAAAGGAAACGCGCAATCATGAGCAACATCGAACCGCCCCGCATCTTCCCGACGATACGTTGCAGGGATGCCGAGGCGATGGTCGGCTGGTTCAAGGCGGCATTCGGGTTCACCGAATACGTCGTCTATCGCCACGACGGGGTGATCCATCACGCCGAACTGGCCTACGGTTCCTCGATCCTGATGCTCGGCCAGAGCCGCGACGATGATTATGGCAAGCTGATCGGGGGCATGGATGGCCGGCGCACCGATTCGATCTATGTCGCGGTCGACGATCCCGACGCCCTGCATGCGAGGGCCAAGGCGGCGGGGGCGAAGATCGAGATGGAACTGCGCGACACCGACTATGGCAGCCGTGATTTCGCCTGCCGCGATCCGGAAGGAAACCTCTGGAGCTTCGGAACCTACTGGCCGAAGGCGCATGAGAAGCCGCTGCCGTGAATCCACGACAGCGCGCTCATCGTTCGAAGGTCGGACGGATCAGACCGTGATGTCGGCGCTTGGTGCAGCCTTGGCGCCGCCCTTGGAGACGCCGACCAGCGCCGGACGCAGGATGCGATCGCCGATCATGTAGCCGGCCTGCACCACCTGCACCACGGTGCCCGACGGCACCGACGCATCAGGCACTTCGAACATCGCCTGCTGGAAGTTCGGATCGAACTTCTCGCCGATCGGATCGAACTTCTTGACGCCGTTCTTCTCCAGCGCGTTGAGCAGCGAACGCTCGGTCAGCTCGACGCCTTCGATCAGCGCCTTCAGGCCGGGATCGGCGGATTCCTTGGTCTCGGCCGGCACGGCATCGATCGCGCGCTGCAGATTGTCGGCGATATCGAGCACGTCGCGGGCGAAGCCGGTGATGCCGTAGGTCTTGGCATCGGCGACCTCGCGGCGGGTGCGCTGACGGAGATTCTCCATCTCGGCCAGCGTGCGCAGCGTGCGGTCCTTCGCCTCGGCGAGTTCCTTGGCCAGCGCCTCGGCCGATCCCACCTCGGGATCGTCAGGCATGATGTAGGGCTTCGAGACCACGGGCTCACCCGTCGGCGCCGAATTCTCGGTGTTGTCATTGGCCCGGTTCGGATCGGTCATGGCGTGCCTTCTCGAAAACTCGCGTCGGTTCAAATCTTGGGGATTGCTTGCCGGGATATCGTGCTTTAGGCGGCGAAAATCAAGCGCAACATCCGGCTTCGGCAACAGGGATCTCCGGTTCGGGTCAAGAAAACCCTTCAAATGAAAGCGAAATCCAGCCCAGTCAGCCGCCCAGCATCTTGCTGACGATGCGCGCGGCATAATCGACGGTCGGAATCACCCGCGCATAATTCAGCCGCGTCGGGCCGATCACGCCGAGCACGCCGACGATCCGGCCCTGGGCGTCGCCATAGGGCGCGATGATGGTCGAGGAACCCGACAGCGAGAACAGCTTGTTCTCCGAGCCGATGAAGATCCGCACGCCTTCGCCGCGCTCGGCGCGGCCGAGCAGGTCGATCACGCCGCGCTTGGTCTCGAGATCGTCGAACAGCGACTTGATCCGCTCGAGGTCGTCGAGCGCATGCAGATCCTCGAGCAGATTGGCGTGACCGCGCACGATCAGCTGGCGGTCCTCGCTCTCGCCGCCGGACCAGCTGGCGATGCCGGCCGCGACCACTTTCTGGGTGAGCTGATCGAGCTCGGCTCGGTTCTGCGTCAATGCGGTCTCGAGCTCGAGCCGCGCTTCGGCCAGCGTCCGGCCGCGGATCCGGGCATTGAGGAAATTGGTCGCCTCCGTAAGGGCCGAGGACGGAACGCCCGGCGGCAGCGCCAGCACGCGATTCTCGACCTGGCCGTCCTCGCCGACCAGCACGACCAGCGCCTTCTCCGGCTCCAGCCGCACGAATTCGATGTGCTTCAGCCGCGCATTCGATTTCTGCGTCAGCACGACAGCCGCGGCACGGGTCAGCCCCGACAGCCGCGTCAAGGCTTCGCCGAGCGCCGCCTCGACGGATTGCGCGCGGCCGACCGCGGCCAGCTGGGTCTGGATCGACTGACGCTCGGCCTCGGTGAGGTCGCCGACCTGCATCAGGGCGTCGACGAAGAAACGCAGCCCGAGTTCGGTCGGCAGCCGCCCGGCCGAGGTATGCGGCGCATAGATCAGGCCGAGCTGCTCGAGATCCGACATCACGTTGCGGACCGAGGCCGGCGACAACGGTAATGCGATCAGGCGCGAAATGTTGCGCGAGCCGACCGGCTCGCCGGTCGCCAGATAGCTTTCGACGATTTGACGAAAAATATCCCGCGAACGCTCGTTGAGCTGGGCAAGCCCGGCATGCGGCGCGATCAGGCCGATCGGATCGTGGTGAGTCACACTCCAGTCCCTCACAATTGCTACCTAATTTGTCGATCCGGGAGGCCGGTGACAAGCATGCATTCGGCCCTCTGGTACCGGACCAATCCGGGGCCGAAAACCCTCGCCAAGACCCTTGCCGCTGCCCCCTGCCCCTCCTACAAGCACGCCCAGCTCTATCTGTCGGATTTTTGGAGGATTTCATGCGGCCAAGCCGCCGTGCGCCCGATGAACTGCGCCCCGTGTCGCTGGAACGCGGCGTCGTCAAATATGCCGAGGGTTCCTGCATGGTGAAGTTCGGCGATACCCATGTGCTGGTGACCGCGACGCTGGAAGAGCGGCTGCCGCCATGGCTGAAGGGCCAGGGCCGCGGCTGGGTCACCGCCGAATACGGCATGCTGCCGCGCGCCACCCTGGAACGCACCCGCCGCGAGGCCTCCGCCGGCAAGCAGGGCGGCCGCACGGTCGAGATCCAGCGGCTGATCGGCCGCTCGCTGCGCGCCGCCGTCGATCTCGAAGCGCTCGGCGAACGCCAGATCACGGTCGATTGCGACGTGATCCAGGCCGATGGCGGCACCCGCACCGCCTCGATCACCGGCGCCTGGGTGGCGCTGGCCGACTGCATCAACTGGATGAAGACCCGCAACATGCTGAAGACCAACGTGTTGCGCGACAACGTGGCGGCGATCTCCTGCGGCATCTACCAGGGCACCCCGGTGCTCGACCTCGACTATGCCGAGGACTCCGAGGCCGATACCGACGCCAATTTCGTCATGACCGGCGACGGCCGCATCATCGAGGTGCAGGGCACCGCCGAGAAGACGCCGTTCTCGCAAGACGAATTCCTGGCGCTGATGGCCTTGGCACGCAAAGGTGTCGCGCGTCTGGTCGACTTGCAAAAGATCGCGGTGGCGTAGTCAGATTGGTCATGCATCGCCGAATCACCGGAAGGCTCGTGATCGCCACCCACAATCCCGGCAAGCTTGCCGAGATGCGGGAACTGCTGGCGCCGCATGGCGTCGAGGCGGTGTCGGCCGGCGAGCTCGATCTGGCTGAGCCCGAGGAGACCGGCGACAGCTTTCGCGCCAATGCGGCGATCAAGGCGATCGCCGCAGCGAAGGCGACCGGATTGCCGGCCTTCGCCGACGATTCCGGCCTCGTGGTCGACGCGCTCGACGGTGCGCCGGGAATCTACTCGGCGCGCTGGGCCGGCGAGGGCAAGGACTTCATGGCGGCGATGACGCGGATCGAGCGGCTGCTGCAGGAGCGCGGCGCCACCGCACCGGAGCAGCGCAAGGCCCATTTCGTCTCCGCGCTGTGCGTGGCCTGGCCCGACGATCACCTCGAAGAGGTCGAGGCCCGGGTCGATGGAACCCTGGTCTGGCCGCCGCGCGGCACTGCCGGATTCGGCTATGATCCGGCGTTCCTGCCCGACGGTTACACGCGGACCTTCGGCGAGATGACCAGCATCGAGAAACACGGCTTGCCGCCGCTCGGGCTCGGCCTGTCGCATCGCGCCCGCGCCTTCGTGAAGCTCGCGGAGATCTGCCTTGAGCCACGCTGAACGAGAAGCTTTCGGCGTCTACGTGCACTGGCCGTTCTGCCTGTCGAAATGCCCGTATTGCGACTTCAACAGCCATGTGCGGCATGCGCCGGTCGACGAGGCGCGCTTCGTGCGCGCCTTCGCCCGCGAGATCGAGACCACGGCGGCGCGGGTGCCGGGGCGCGAGGTCACTTCGATCTTCCTCGGCGGCGGCACGCCGTCGCTGATGCAGCCGCAGACGGTCGGCGCCGTGCTCGATGCGATCGGCAAGCACTGGCATGTCGCGCGCGACGTCGAGGTCACGCTCGAGGCCAATCCGACCAGCGTCGAGGCGACGCGCTTTCGCGGCTATCGTGCCGCCGGTGTCAACCGCGTCTCGCTCGGCGTGCAGGCGCTGGACGACGCGTCGCTGAAGGCACTGGGCCGCCTGCACACCGCGCGCGAGGCGCTCGATGCGGTTGCGATCGCGCGTTCGGCGTTCGACCGCTACTCGTTCGATCTGATCTACGCCCGCCCCGACCAGACGCCGCGGATGTGGGCCGATGAATTGAAGCAGGCGATCTCGGAAGCGGCCGAGCATCTGTCGCTCTATCAGCTCACGATCGAGGAAGGCACGCCGTTCTTCGGGCTGCACGCCGCCGGCAAATTGCAGACGCCGGATGAAGCGACCTCGCGCGCGCTCTACGACGTGACGCAGGAGGTCTGTGCCCGCGAGGGATTGCCGGCCTACGAGATCTCCAACCACGCGCGCGCCGGCGCCGAGTGCAAGCACAATCTGGTCTATTGGCGCGGCGAGGAATATGCCGGCATCGGCCCCGGTGCACATGGAAGGCTCGACATCGATGGCGTCAGGCATGCGACCGCGACCGAGCGGCGTCCCGAGGCCTGGCTGCTCAATGTCGAGGAGCGCGGTCATGGCGTCGTCACCGATGACAGCCTCAACAGCGAGGAGCGCGCCGACGAATTCCTGCTGATGGGACTGCGGCTCGCCGAGGGCATCGATCCCAAGCGTTATGCGCAGCTCTCCGGCCGAAAGCTCGATCCGCACCGGATCGCGATGCTGCGCGAGGAAGGCGCGATCGCCGTCGATGCCGACGGACGGCTGCGCGTGACCAAATCGGGCTTCCCGGTGCTCGACGCCGTCGTCGCGGATCTCGCGGCTTAGATCGGCATGAAGTTGGGTTGAATCGGTTTGGCCACGAACACGATTCACCTCTCCCTTGGGAGAGGTCGATTTGCGCAGCAAATCGGGTGAGGGTTTACGGTCTATCGAGAGAGCAAGAGCCCTCACCCGGATTGCTTCGCAATCCGACCTCTCCCCGGCGGGGAGAGGTGAACCAAGACCGGGCTAAGCCGATTCCACCGAAACTCATCCCGCTTTAGGCATCCGCTGCCAAAATATCGAAAACAACCCCATGCAAAGCAGCCGGCGGGCACCGACGCTCGACAAGACGGTTCGACCGGCTGACGAAAATTAAGCCCCAAAACTCTTCGGCGAACCCGCAACCGGCGTGCTGCCGCCGGATGCCACCTTCATGACCGCGAGGCCGCGCTCGTTGGTGCCGTCGGAGCGGAAACGGAACAGGCCGTCGATGCCGGCAAAGCCGGACGGATTGGTCAGCGTCTCCGGCGCGAAGCGCTGCGCACCCTGGGTGCGTGCCAGCGCCGCCATCAGCGCCACGGCGTCATAGGCGAGCGTCGCGGTGCGCACCGGCTCGCCGCCGAATTTGGTGCGATAGCGGCCGGCGAAGCTGCGGAAGCCGGAGGGATCGGGTGCCGCATAGAGGCCGCCCTGCAAGACCGGGCTCGCGAACACCCGCGGATTGTCCCACAGCCCGGTGCCGAGCAGCTGGATGTTGCGCAGATTGGCGCCGGCAGCGGTCAGCGCGTCGGCGGTCGCGACAACAGAATCGCCATCGTCGGCAATCAACAGCGCATCGGCCTGGCCGAGCGATTGCGCCACCGTCCGCGCCGCGGCGGCGCGGTCCGCGCCATATTTCTCGAAGGCGACGACGCGGCCGTTCTTGCGGCCGGCCGCCTGCTTGAACGCGGCCTCGACCACGTTGCCATAGGCGTTGTCCGGCACCATCGCGGCGAACGAGCGTTTGCCGATGCCCGCGGAGTAATCGACGATACGGTTGATGTCGGATTCCGGCAGGAAGCTGAGCAGATAGACACCGCGACCGGCGACGCTCGAATCGGTGGAGAAGGCGATCACCGAGGTGCCGCGCGGCCGCGTCAGTTGCGCGACTGATGGCACCGAGCCTGCGAACAGCGGCCCCAGGATGATCTCGGCGCCTTCGGACAGCGCCTGCTGGGCACCCTGCGCGGCGCCCTGCGGGCTGCCGCCATCGTCCTTGATCAGGAGCTGGATATTCGGATTCTGGAATTCCGCCAGCGCCATTTCGGCGGCGTTGCGCATCGACTGCGCGGCGAGCCCGGCATTGCCTGCCGCCGACAGCGGCAGGATCAGCCCGATCTTGACCTGTCCGGTCCCGACCGCCTGCGGTTGCTGCTGCGGACCGGCAGGAACGCCTTCCGGGTTACCGCTGGAAAACTGGCTTAAACTCTGCTGGATACCGGAACAGGCCGCGAGCAACGGCGCGCTTGCAATCAGACCAAGCGCGGTTCGCCGGGTCGTGCCATCGGGTGGGGACTTGCGGTGATGCGGGCCTTCCATCGTCTCTCTTCTCTTGGCCGACCATGATCGGCCAGGACTCCACCCAGCCCTGATGAGGCGGGTGGATTCAGGCATATTGTCGGCGAATAGTTAACTAAAACAAAAGGATTATGGCCCCGCGGCGCCCTTGCCGCTGCCTTCATTTCCTTCCCTGGCGACGGCCTCTCCGCCGCCGTTTGCGGATGGCGGAAGCGCCGCCGTCCCTCTAGATTGCCATTATGCGCGCAAAAGCCAGTTCCCTCCACCATTCGGATGCCACGACGGGCGTTGCCGCCAGAAGCTTTTCGATCGGCGGCCAGCAGCTGGCCGCACCCAAGGCCAGGCCCGGGCTTCATCTGGTGGCGACCCCGATCGGAAACCTCGCCGACATCACCCTGCGGGCGCTGGAGACGCTGGCGGGGGTCGATGTCATCGCCTGCGAGGACACCAGGATTACGCGCCGGCTGACCGAGCGTTACGCGATCAGCGCGGAGCTCGCGCTCTATCATGAGCACAATGCCGCGCAGGCCCGTCCCAAGATCCTCGAGCGGCTGGCGCAGGGCGCCGCGATCGCGCTGGTATCCGATGCCGGTACGCCACTGATATCGGACCCCGGCTTCAAGCTGGTGCGCGAGGTCTGCGCCGCCGGGCATGCCGTGATCGCGGTGCCCGGGCCGTCATCGGTGCTGACGGCACTGTCGGTTGCGGCGCTGCCGACCGACCGGTTCTTCTTCGAGGGATTTTTGCCGGCGAAGGAGCATGCGCGCCGCGCGCGGCTCAATGAGCTCGCCCGAATCGATGCGACGCTTGTGATGTTCGAATCCGGCAATCGCGTGCAGGACACGCTGCGCGACCTCGCCGCGATCATGGGTGATCGCGATGCTGCGATCTGCCGCGAGCTGACCAAGCTGCACGAGGAGGTCAAGCGCGCGCCGGTCGCCGAGCTTGCGGCAAACGCGGACGCGCTGGAGACGCGCGGCGAATTCGTGCTCGTGATCGGGCCGCCGGCGGACGATGCCGGGGTGATGGATGAGAATGCGCTCGACGACCTGCTGCGCGCGCAGCTCGCCCGCGGCAGCGTCAAGGATGCGGTCGCGCATGCGGTCGAGCTGTCGGGCCGGCCGCGCCGCGAGGTCTATGCCCGCGCCCTCGAGCTCGCCAAAACCGTCGGGGACGGCGATGGCCAAAACTGACAGCGCGAAGACTGACAGCGCCTCGCCCGAGCGCGTCGCCGCTTTCCGCACCGGCCTGTCGGCCGAGAGCCGCGCCGCGGCCCTGCTGATCGCCAAGGGCTATCGCATCCTGGCAAGGCGCTTCCGCACCCCCTATGGCGAGATCGACCTCGTCGTGCGCCGGCGCAACCTCGTCGCCTTCGTCGAGGTCAAGGCCCGCGCCAGCCTCGATGAGGCCGCCTATGCGGTGACGCCGCGCCAGCAGCAGCGCATCGTCAATGCCGCCCAGGCCTGGCTGATGGCGCATCCCGAACATGCCGAATTTGACCTCAGGTTCGATGCCGTGCTGATTGCGCCGAGGAGCCTGCCGCGCCATCTGTTAGCGGCATTCGACGCCAGCCCTTAAAGTTACCCTCAGACCTCTCGGGATACGCCTATGACATTGAAGATCGCCGTCCAGATGGATCCCATCGCGCGCATCAACATCCGCGGCGATTCGACCTTTGCGCTGCTGCTCGAAGCCCAGAAGCGCGGCCACGGCATCTCCTATTACACGCCCGACAAGTTGTCGCTGCGCGGCGAGGAGCTGGTGGCGCCGGTGCAGCCGCTCACCGTGCGCGACGAGGTCGGCGATCACTTCACGCTGGGCGAAGCGAAGCGCGAGGCGCTCAACGGTTTCGACGTCGTGCTGCTGCGGCAGGATCCGCCGTTCGACCTCGCCTATATCACCTCGACGCACTTTCTGGAGCGCATCCATCCGAACACGCTGGTGGTCAACGATCCGGCCAGCGTGCGCAACGCGCCGGAAAAGCTGTTCGTGATGAATTTCCCGCAGCTGATGCCGCCGACCCTGATCTCGCGCGACCTCGACGAGATCAATGCGTTCCGCGACCAGCACGGCGCCGTCGTCATGAAACCGTTGCACGGCCATGGCGGCGCCGCGGTGTTCCGCGTGATGCCGCAGGACATGAATTTCGGCTCGCTGTTCGACATGTTCTCGGTCACCTTCAAGGAGCCCTGGGTGATCCAGCGCTTCCTGCCCGAGGTGAAGCATGGCGACAAGCGCATCATCCTGGTCGACGGCGAATTCGCCGGCGCCGTCAACCGCGTGCCGGCGGCGGATGATCTGCGCTCCAACATGGTGCGCGGCGGCGCGGCCAAGGCGACCGAGCTGTCGGATCGCGAGCGCGAAATCTGCGCCACGCTCGGACCGGCGCTGCGCGAGCGCGGCCTGCTGTTCGTCGGCATCGACGTGATCGACGGCAACCTCACCGAGATCAACGTGACTTCGCCGACCGGTATCCGCGCCATCCAGCGGCTCAATGGTCCCGATGTCGCGGCGATGATCTGGGATACCATCGAGAAGAAGCGCGCCGCGAAATAATCCTCCTCCCTTGTGCGTTGCACATGCCGGCTGAATTTGAGCCAGCGCTTTGTCGCGCCTGCGCTCTCCTTATTCTTCTTGCCAGCTTGCGCAGGCGCGGGCAGCATCCTCTTGCCTGTGTCAGGTCAAGCGGCGGGCCAACGCGGGCGACAACGCAACAAACTCATAAAAATTTGGAGGAAGACGTTATGACGCTCAATGTCTCACGACGATCCTTGCTCGCGCTCGGCGCCGGTCTCGGCGCCAGCACACTGCTCGGCGGCACCGCTTCGGCGCGCGCGCCGAAGCTCGGCACCCAGACACCCTATTGGCACCGCTTCGTGCTCGGCGATGCCGAAGTGACCGTCGTCTCCGACGGTCCGCTTCCGCTCGGCGATCCCTCCGGCACCTTCACCGGCGTGCCGAAGGAAGAGGTGAAGAAGATGCTCTCCGACAATTTTCTCTCGCCCGACAATGTCGTGCTCGAGCAGAATTCGCCGATCGTCAACACCGGCGACAAATTGATCCTGTTCGATACCGGCATGGGCACCTCCAAGGCGTTCGGTCCGACCACCGGCCGGCAGCAGAAGAGCATGCAGGAAGCCGGCATCAAGCCGGAGGACATCGACGCCGTCGTGCTGTCGCACGCCCATATCGATCATATCGGCGGCATCGTCGGCGCCGACGACAAGCCGCTGTTCCCGAATGCGCAATACTACATCGCGCAGAGCGATCTCGATTTCTGGACCGACGAAGGCAAGATGGGCAGTCCGCTGAAGGACTTCGTCGTGCACGCCCGCAAGAACCTGCTGCCGGTGCGCGACCGCATCGTGTTCTTCAAGGACGGCCAGGAATTCCTGCCCGGCGTGACCGCGATCGCAGCGCCCGGCCACACCGTGGGCCACACCATCTTCATGGTGAGCTCGGGCGGCAAGTCGTTCGCCTTCCTCGGCGACCTCTCGCATCACGCGGTGCTGCTGCTGGAGCGGCCGCGGATGGAATTCTCCTATGACACCGACCCGAAGCAGGCGGCGGCCTCGCGGGTCAAGCTCTTGGAGACGCTGGCCGCCAACAAGACGCCTGTGATGTCCTATCACTTCGCCTGGCCCGGCTACGGCCACGTCGCCAAGGCCGGCGAGGGTTTTCATTACTATCCAGAGCCGATGCAGATGACGCTGTAATCGTACGAGGCTCCGTGAGGGTGACAGCTTGTCACCCTCACGGAAAAGCTAACAATATCTCACATCAGGCACCTTCAAGGCTTAGCGCTATTTGCTTGATCCAAGTGAATAAGCCAGCGCAAGAACGCGGTACCATTACTTATCGCCAAAATCGCGAGATCAATGGGCGGCTGAACCGGCTCTTCACTACCCTGCTCATGGCGATAATTGTGCGAGGAATCTATCCAGTCCCTGAACGATGCCAGCTGTTTGTTAGCTGCTCGCATTGCGGTTGCGTCGTTCGCGTGCGTCTGCTGAATAGTCGAACCTAGGTGAGTTTCCGCAGCTCCGGCATTTAACTGGGGCGCAGAAGGAAACATCAGACGAAAAAGCCCCTCTACCGCGCTAAAAATTGCTCGCCAAGCGTCTTTTCCATTAGGAGGCTGCTCCGCCAGTTGGTCGGATATTCGTTCGAATGCCGCTAGGCTGTTCGAATATCGGGCATTCTGGAGTCCAGCCAAGGTGGACCGACGGTTCCTCTGAAATTCTTGGTCTACGGCTGGATGGACAACGCAACTTTCATCGATTTCATACGCAAGGCGTTCTTCAGTAAAGATGCGCCGAACCTCCAGCTGCCAAAGGCGTGCTCCGGCCGATTGGCCTCTCTTTACGAAGAAAGTATTGGCGAGTGTAATGCAATCAAGAAAGTCGCGAACGTCGCATTTCTCGCAAAATGAGATCCATTCGATATTGTAGGTAGCCTTTACCCGAATTCCCAACTCGCGCTCCAAGAGATCTCGCAGTTCTGGCGTGGTGTCGTCGGTGGTGACTCTCTCCATCAGCTTTCCGACGCGTCGGCGAGCGCGCGGGCTGTCCGATACCGGTCCTGCTTGATCAATGTAGAGTTGGCTGTAACGGGACACATTGCCCTCACTTCAGTTCACAAGAGCTTCGTCGGCAGCATCCTTACCATGAGGAGGTTGCCGCTGAAGTTTGTTCCCGTAATGTTCTTGCGCTTTCCACCAGTTTCCACTACCCTTAATTGCGGAAGATAGGGGCAGCATGGTCCAGCGGGTTTCCACCGTCGCATTCGAGGGGATTGAGGCCCGCGCGGTCGACGTGCAGGTCCAGGTCGCGCCGGGACTGCCGGCGTTTACGATCGTCGGCCTGCCTGACAAGGCGGTGTCGGAGGCGCGCGAGCGGGTGCGCTCGGCACTGATCGCCTCGGGGCTGGCGCTGCCCGCCCGCCGCATCACGGTCAACCTCGCGCCGGCCGACCTGCCCAAGGAGGGCAGCCATTACGACCTGCCGATCGCGCTCGGCCTGATGGCGGCGATCGGGGCGATCCCGCCGGATGCGCTGAGCGGCTTCACCGTGCTCGGCGAACTCGGGCTCGACGGCTCGATCGCAGCCGTGGCGGGCGTGCTGCCCGCCGCGATCGGCGCCAATTCGCGCGACGAGGGGCTGATCTGTCCGGCCGCCTGCGGCTCGGAAGCCGCCTGGGCAAGCCCGGACATCCAGATCATCGCGGCGCACTCGCTGATCCAGATCGCCAACCACTTCAAGGGCACGCAGCTGCTGTCGCGGCCGCAGCCGAAGGTGCAAGACCAGAACGAGGCGCGCGAGGAAACGCTGCTCGACCTGCGCGACATCAAGGGCCAGGAGAGCGCCAAGCGCGCGCTCGAGATCGCGGCCGCCGGCGGGCATCATCTGCTGATGATCGGCTCGCCCGGCGCCGGCAAGTCGATGCTGGCGGCGCGGCTGCCCTCGATCCTGCCGCCGCTGTCGCCGTCCGAATTGCTCGAGGTCTCGATGATCGCCTCCGTCGCCGGCGAGATCCGCGACGGCGCGTTGACGGCGCGGCGCCCGTTCCGCAGCCCGCATCATTCCGCCAGCATGGCCGCGCTGACCGGCGGCGGCATGCGCGCCAAGCCGGGCGAGATCTCGCTCGCGCATCAGGGCGTGCTGTTCCTCGACGAATTGCCGGAGTTCGATCCGCGGGTGCTGGATTCGCTGCGCCAGCCGCTGGAGAACGGCGAGGTCTCGGTGAGCCGGGCCAACCATCGCGTGACCTATCCGGCGCGCTTCATGCTGGTCGCGGCGATGAACCCGTGCCGCTGCGGCCACGCCTATGAGCCCGGCTATTCCTGCAAGCGCGCACCTGTCGACCGCTGCACCGCCGACTACCAGATGCGGATCTCGGGCCCGCTGATGGACCGCATCGATCTGCGGATCGAGGTGCCCGCCGTGACCGCGGCGGACCTGATCCTGCCGCCGCCGGCGGAGGGCTCGGCCGAGGTCGCCGCGCGTGTTGCGGCGGCGCGCGACATCCAGCTCGCACGCTATGCTGCGGCCGGCATGCCGCAGATCCGCACCAATGCGGAAGCACCGAGCGCGCTGCTCGAGACCATCGCGCAGCCCGACGCGCACGGTCAGAAGCTGCTCCGCGAGGCGGCCGACACCATGCGCCTCACCGCGCGCGGCTATCACCGCGTGCTGCGGGTGGCGCGCACGCTCGCCGATCTCGACGGCGCGGAGACGATCGGCCGGCTGCACCTCGCCGAAGCGCTGTCCTATCGTGCATTGGCCGACGATTTGCGCCGCGCCGCCTGACCAAGACCCAAGCCTGTTTCAATTCGCGGCGGAATCGCGCGCGTCAACTGCACGGTAACCACTCTCATTTACGCTCCGCAAACCATAAGCACCGCGATCCGCGGCACGCTTGGGTCGAGCGAGTTGTGTCATGTTGCGTATGAAGGTTCTGGCCTCGGTGGTCCCGCTTGCCGTGGCCGCGGTATTTGCCCGCGCTGAATTCCTGCCGGGTCCCCGGCCCTGCATCGAGGCCGGCGGCGCCACGATGCAGATCGCATCGGTGCCCTGGCAGGCGCAGCTTCACGTCAGCTTCACCGACGACCCCGACCTTGCCACCGTCCGGGTCCGGATCGCCGACAGCGCCGACGCGGCCGACTTCACCGTGATCGACGACATCGACGATGCCGAGGCCGGCGCCTGCGAAAGCAACGCGGTGCCGCAGCTGATCGGGATTTCGAGCGAGCCGACCGCAACCGGTCCGGTCATCTATCTTTCCCACGACGGTCCGTTCGATTACCGCGTCTACGTGCAGTCGAAGACGTTCTCCGCGCGCGATGCCGCGGCCCTGATCGTCAGCGCCCGCGGCGGCCATCGCCGCCTCGACGCGGCATCGCTCGCACCTCACACGCGCTTCCGCCGCCAGACCATGGCGCAGTTAACCCTCCGCTAACCCTGTTCCGAGGGCTGCCCGAAAAGGCCACCAACCTCAAGCACTTTGCAAGATCGCCGACGCATCGTCGGCACCAGAACGGGTACTCTCAGGACCACCATTGATGGGGCGTTTCTTCCGGATCAAGTTGCGCTTTCGCCGCTTCCTGCGGCGCCATTCCTGGGTCGCGACGATCATCCGCTCCTTCACGATCTTCTCCATCGCGTTCGGCAGCGCGTTCGGCTTCATTTCCGGCGCCCTCTCGCAACAGAGCGGCTATGACCCCAATACATTCGCGATCGGCGTCAGCTTCCTGTTCGCGCTGGCCTGCCTCTGGATCGTGACGCTCGGCATCCGCCTGCGGCTGATGCGCACGAGATTGCGCACCATCGCCATGCACAACGAGGCGATGGCCGACCGCAACTGGGAACTGCAGGAAGCCGAGCAGCGCGCCTCCACCCTGTTCGAGGCGCAGGACGATTTGATCGTGCTGCGCGACCTCGACGGCCGCATCACCTATGCCAACGACTCCTATTGCGAGCTGGCGCAGACTTCCCGCAGCGAACTGATCGGCAGCACCGACACGCTCAAGGTGCTCGAGCAGGGCGACACCGCGCTCGAATCCAACGGCACGCGGGTCTACGACCAGAAGATCGACGGACCGCTCGGACCGCGCTGGATCGCCTGGCGCGAGGGCCTCGTGCGCAACGATGCCGGCGCGCCGGCGGAGATGCAGAGCGTCGGCCGCGACGTCACCGACCGCACCGAGAGCGAGCGCGCGCTGGCCGAGGCGCGTGATCAGGCCGACGCCGCCAACCGCGCCAAGTCGCGCTTCCTGGCGATGGCGAGCCACGAGATCCGCACGCCGCTGAACGGCATCATCGGCATGAGCGGGCTGTTGATGGACACGCAGCTAACGCCGGAGCAGGTGACCTACGTCAAGGCGGTCAAGACCTCCGGCGATGCGCTGATGGCGCTGATCGAGGAGCTGCTCGACTATTCCAAGATCGAAGCCGGCAAGATCGATCTCGAACACCGCGCCTTTGCGCTGTCCGGCCTGATCGAGGACATCACCGAACTGCTGGCGCCGCGCGCGCAAACCAAAGGCATCGAGATCGCCGCCTATGTCGACGAGCGGCTGCCGATGCAGGTGACCGGCGACGCCGCGCGGCTGCGCCAGGTGCTGCTCAATCTCGCCGGCAACGCCATCAAGTTCACCGCGACCGGCGGCGTGGCGCTGATCGTCGAGCCCGGGATCTGGCCGAACGAGATCAGCTTCCTGGTTCGCGATACCGGCATCGGCATCGCACCGGAGGCGCAGCAGCGCATCTTCCGGGAGTTCGAGCAGGCCGACGACCGCATCGCCCGCAGCTATGGCGGCACCGGTCTCGGCCTCTCGATCAGCGACCGCATCGTCAAGCGCATGGGCGGCCGCATCACGCTGGCAAGCACGCCCGGTTCAGGCTCGACCTTCGAGGTGTCGATCCCGCTCGCCGCCGCCGACACCGGCGAGGCCGACGGCTTCACCGCGCCCGATCTCGCCGGCCAGTCGATCATGCTGGTCGCGCCGCACAGCATCGAGGCGTCGCTGATCTCGCGGCGGCTGCAGCGCTGGGGCGCGCAGACCTGCATCGTGTCGGATGCCGATGTCGCCGAAGCGCTGCTGCCGGAGCGAAGCTGGCACACGGTGCTGATCGACCACACGCTCGGCACGCAGGCGATCGAGGCATTCGCCGAAGCGGCCCGCATCCACGCAACGCATCGCATCGTGATGGTCACACCGGCGACGCGGCAGGACTTCGCGGCCTTCGAGACAGCGATGTTCACCGGCTATCTGGTCAAGCCATTGCGCGCATCGTCGCTCGCCGCGCGCCTGACCGCGTCACCGGAAATCGCCGCGCCAAGCCTTGTGATCGAGGCTGTCACCGAGCCCGCGCCGACCGCACCGGCGGCCGCGCCGGCAGGCAAGGGGCTCTCGATCCTGGTTGCGGAAGACAACGAGATCAACGCGCTCCTGATGCGCTCGCTGCTCGCGCGGCTCGGCCACGACGTGGTCATCACGACCAATGGCGAGCAGGCGATGGAATCCTGGCTTTCGGCGACATCGGCCGGCACGCCTTACGATCTCGTGCTGATGGATATCCAGATGCCGCGCCTCAACGGCATCGAGACCACCAGGCAGATCCGCGCGCAAGAATCCGGCGGGCTGTCCGGACGCCGGACGCCGATCCTGGCGCTGACCGCCAACACGATGGTGGAAGATCGCTATGCCTGCTTCGAGGCCGGCATGGACGGCTTCCTGATCAAGCCGCTCGACCGCGAGAAGCTGGAAGAAGCCCTCGCGGGCCTCGCCGCAGGGCGGCATATCGCGGCGTAGGTGCCGCAAATTCCGCGTCGTCCCGGCGAAGGCCGGGACCCATAACCACTGAAGCGAGTTTGGCGATCGGTTGCGGCCACAGCCTGCGAATCGCAAACAGCTGTGGCTATGGGTCCCCGCTTTCGCGGGGACGACAGCTGTGATGTGGCAAGCTTGAGTGGCTAAGAATTACAGCCGCCGCAGCGCGACCGACTGCACCACATGATCGGCCCCCTTCTTCAGGATCAGGGTCGCGCGCGGGCGGGTCGGCAGGATATTGTCCTCGAGATTGGCGAGGTTGGTGCGCTCCCAGATCGCGATCGCGGTCGCGGTGGCTTCCTCGTCCGACAGCAGCGCATAGCGGTGGAAGTAGGACCGGGGATCCGTGAACGCGGTATCGCGCAGCGCCAGGAAGCGCTTGATGTACCAGTTCCGCAGCACGGCCTCGTCGGCGTCGATATAGACCGAGAAGTCGAAGAAGTCGGACACGAACGGCACCGCCTTGCCGTCGCGCGGCAGCCGCCCGGTCTGCAGCACGTTGACGCCCTCGACGATCAGGATGTCGGGCTGGTCGATCTCGACCCATTTGTTCGGCACGATGTCGTAGGTCAGATGCGAATAGACCGGCGCGCGCACCCGGCGCCGTCCGGCCTTGATGTCGCTGAGGAACGACAGCAGCGTCGGCAGGTCGTAGCTTTCCGGAAAGCCCTTCTTCTGCATGATGCCCTGCCGCTCGAGCACGGCATTGGGAAACAGGAAACCGTCGGTCGTGATCAGATCGACCTTCGGCCGCGGCGACCAGCGCGCCAAGAGCGCCTGCAGCACGCGCGCGGTGGTGGACTTGCCGACCGCAACTGAACCGGCGACGCCGACGATGTAGGGCATCTTGCGATCGCGGATCGCGAGGAACTGGCGCTGCGAATAATACAGCCGCTGGGTGGCATCGACATAGATCGAGAGCAGCCGCGACAGCGGCAGGTAGATGTCCTCGACCTCCTGCAGATCGAGGCGGTCGTGCATCGAGCGCAGGCGGTCGAACTCGCCGGGCTCCAGCGTCATCGGCGTATCGTCGCGCAGATGCGACCATTGCTGGCGCGTGAAGACGCGGTAGGGGTTGTACTGTTGATCTGGTGCCCGGATGTCCATGAGGCCCTCCCGTGATCAATCGCGCTTGCGCGATGCCTTCTCTTCCAGTCCGGACATCGCGGTGCGCTTCTCCAGCGCAGCCTCGACATCCTCCAGCTTCACGCCGCGTGATTTCAGGAGAACCAGCAGGTGAAACACCAGATCGGCACTTTCCGCGATGAGATGATCGCGGTCATTCTCGACTGCGGCGATCACGGTCTCGACCGCTTCCTCGCCCAGTTTCTTGGCGCAGTGCTCCGCGCCCTTGTCGAGCAGCTTGCGGGTATAGGACGCCTCGCCGCCCGATGCAGCGCGGGCGTCGATGGTGGCGGCCAGATCGTGGACCGTGAAACGCGACATCAACTCAACTCAAGCATGCGCATCGGCACCGCCAAGGTGCCATCCCTAACTGGGGACTTAGCATTTTTGTGACAAGGAGTCCCAGATCACTGTGTTTCCGAGCCACGCGCTAGGGATCGAGCCGCATCGGCAGGCCGGCGCGCACCATGTGATCCTTGGCCTGGCGGATGGTGAATTCCCCGAAGTGGAAGATCGACGCGGCCAGCACACCGGTGGCGTGACCCTCGCGGACGCCATCGACGAGATGATCGAGATTGCCGACGCCGCCGGACGCGACGACCGGTACGGGGACACTGTCCGCGATCGCCCGGGTCAGCGGCAGATCAAAGCCCTGTCGCGTGCCGTCGCGGTCCATCGAGGTCAGCAGGATTTCGCCGGCGCCGAGGGCTACGACCTCCTGGGCATATTCGATGGCATCGATCCCGGTGGCATTACGCCCACCATGGGTGAAGATCTCCCAGCGGTCGGAGCCGCCGGCGCGCTTGACCCGTTTGGCGTCGATCGCAACCACGATGCATTGCTCGCCGAACTTCTCGGCGGCTTCCTTGACGAACTCGCGGCGGCTGACCGCCGCCGAATTGATCGAGACCTTGTCGGCGCCATATCGCAGCAGGGTCTTGATGTCGTCGACGGTGCGGACGCCGCCGCCGACGGTCAGCGGCATGAAGCAGGCCTCCGCCGTCCGCCGCACCACGTCCAGCATGATGCCGCGGTTTTCATGGGTGGCGGTGATGTCGAGGAAGGTCAGCTCGTCGGCGCCGGCGGCGTCATAGGCGATCGCGGCCTCGACCGGATCGCCGGCGTCGCGCAGGTCGACGAAGTTGACGCCCTTGACCACGCGCCCGTCCTTGACGTCGAGGCAGGGGATCACGCGAACCTTGAACATGGCAGTCTCCTAGACCGCGGAACGGATCAGTTGAAGCGCGGCGGCGGGATCAAGTCGTCCATCATAGAGCGCGCGGCCGACGATGGCGCCGGCGAGTTTTTTGGCACGAGGCTCAAGCAGCGCCTTGACGTCGTCGATCGAGGCGAAGCCGCCGGAGGCGATCACCGGGATCGAGATGCGGTCGGCGAGCGCAATGGTCGCATCGAGGTTGAGGCCCTTAAGCAGCCCGTCACGCGCGATGTCGGTGAAGATGATCGCGGCAACGCCGGCATCCTCGAAACGCTGCGCGATCTCGAGCGCGGTGACATGCGAGGTCTCGGCCCAGCCTTCGACCGCGACCTTGCCGTCGCGCGCGTCGAGGCCCACCGCCACGCGGCCGGGGAATTTTCTCGCTGCGCCCTTCACGAGCTCGGGATCGCGCACCGCGGCCGTGCCGATGATGACGCGCGTAATGCCCTTGTCGAGCCAGGCCTCGATGGTTGTGAGGTCGCGGATGCCGCCGCCGAGCTGCACCGGCATAGTGACCGCCTTCAGCATCGCCTCCACCGCATGGGCATTCATCGGCTTGCCGGCAAACGCGCCGTCGAGATCGACGACATGGAGATATTCGAAGCCCTGCGCGGCGAAGCTTGCAGCCTGCGCCGCCGGATCGAGATTGAACACGGTGGCGCGCGCCATGTCGCCCTGCTCCAGGCGCACGCACTGGCCGTTCTTCAGATCAACCGCTGGAAAGAGAATCACGGCTTCCACTTCAAGAAATTGGAGATCAGAGCGAGGCCGAAGCGCTGGCTCTTCTCGGGGTGAAACTGGGTGCCGATCGCGGTGTCCTTGCCGACGATCGCGGTCACCGGCCCGCCATAGTCGGCGCGCGCCAGCACGTCCGCCTCGTTGGCGGCGTTGAGGTGGTAGGAGTGCACGAAATAGGCGTGGCGCCCCTTCGGCCCGAGCGGCAGCCGCTCCAGCACCGGGTGCTCGCGCACCATGTCGAGCGTATTCCAGCCCATGTGCGGGACCTTCAGGTTCTCGTCGCGCGGCTCGATCTTGACGACATCGCCGCCGATCCAGTTGAAGCCTTCGGTGATCACGTGCTCCTTGCCGCGCGTCGCCATCAGCTGCATGCCGACGCAGATGCCGAAGAACGGCCGCGCCTTGACCCGCACCGCCTCGGTCAGCGCTTCCAGCATGCCGTCGACCGCGTCGACGCCGCGGCGGCAATCGGCGAACGCGCCGACACCGGGCAGCACGATCCGATCGGCGCGATACACCGCGTCGGGATCGCGCGTCACCTTGATGGCTTGCGGATCCTCCATGCTGCGCGCGGCGCGCTCGAAGGCCTTCGCCGCCGAATGCAGATTGCCGGAGCCGTAATCGATGATTGCGACGGTCATCGTGATCCTCCTGGCTCTGGAAACAATCCGATGATGCCGCCCTGCGGCATCGGCGGGGGTTTTGAGAATGATTGACCCGGAACATCCCGGGTCGGCGGCGGGCCGCCGCGATCGACCGCGCGCTGGTCGTTGACGACGCCGCGATGCCGCGCGGTCCAGCGCTCGAAGAAGCGGCGTTCGGCGGCATCGACATTGTCGGCGAGCACGATGTCGAGCTGGCGCCATTTGCGCCGCGACAGCGTCCAGCGTTGCAACGTTGCGGCCTCCAGCCCGATCAGCACCATCAACACCAGATCGACGAGCACGATCGCGCCGCGGCCGATCCCGAGCTTGGCCAGCGCATAATCGATCGCGAAGGTAAGGACGATCCAGCCGATCAGCGCCAGCCAGAGCCTGTTCCAGGCCAGCCAGAGCGCACCCGCGACGGCGGCCCAGACATGGAAGCCGTCGCGCACGAAGACGAATTTGTCGGTCACCGCGAGATCGGCGCCGTGGGCCACGGGGGCATGCACTGTATAGACCGGCATCGAACGCTCCGCCGAGGATGGACTCTTACTTGCCGCATGATCTCCGGGAAAACCGGTGGCACCGTGCCCGGATTCATGCTCCCGCGGATCAGCCGCCGAGCTGACCCTTTGTCGAGGGCACTTCGCCCTGGGCGCGCGGATCGATCGCAACCGCGGTCCGGAGCGCCCTCGCCAAACCCTTGAAACAGGACTCGGAGATATGATGGCTGTTCTCGCCATATAGGGTCTCGACGTGCAGAGTCACGCCGGCGTTCATCGCGAAGGCGTTGAACCACTCGCGCACCAGCTCGGTGTCGAACTCCCCGATCTTGTCGCGCGGGAACTCGACCTTGAACACGAGCACCGGGCGGCCGGAAATGTCGATCACGACGCGCGACAGCGTCTCGTCCATCGGCATGTGGATCGAGGCGTAGCGGGTGATGCCGGCCATGTTGCCGAGCGCCTGCTTGACGGCCTGGCCGAGCGCGATTCCGACGTCTTCCGTGGTGTGGTGGTAATCGACATGGAGATCGCCATCCGCCTTCACGGTGATGTCGATGCGCGAATGCCGGGCGAGGAGGTCGAGCATATGGTCGAAGAAGCCGATCCCGGTCGAAACCGTGGATACGCCTGCCCCGTCGAGGTTGACCGTCACCTCGATGTCGGTCTCCTTGGTCTTGCGCTTGATGGTTGCCGTGCGCATGAAGATTGAGCTTTCCCGTGCCGAAAACGCCGGTCTTTTAACAGGCTGATGTCACCTTCGCTACTGCGGGATGACGCCAAAAGTGCCCAACTTCGGCCTATGGTGACCGAGATTCCGCGCCAAATCGGCCGATTGTAACCCTCTTGCAGACCACCTAAATCTGCCCCCGAGAGAGGTAACCTATGCAAGCATCCCAAAACGAGCTGCCGGTCTGGCATGGCACCACGATCTGCACCGTCCGCAAGGGCGGCAAGGTGGTGATCGGCGGCGACGGGCAGGTCTCGATCGGCCAGACCGTGATCAAGGCCAACGCCAAGAAGGTTCGCCGGATCGGCAAGGGCGACGTGATCGGCGGCTTTGCCGGCGCCACCGCCGACGCCTTCACCCTGTTCGAGCGGCTGGAAAGCAAGCTGGAGCAATATCCGGGGCAACTGACCCGGGCAGCCGTCGAGCTCGCCAAGGACTGGCGGACCGACCGCTATCTGCGCCGGCTCGAGGCCATGATGATCGTGGCCGACAAGGACGTCTCCCTGGTGCTGACCGGCACCGGCGACGTGTTGGAGCCGGAATCCGGCGTCATGGCGATCGGCTCCGGCGGCAATTATGCCCTCGCCGCAGCCCGTGCGCTGGTCGATACCGAGAAGGACGCCGAGACCATCGTCCGCCGCGCGCTGGATATCGCCGCCGATATCTGCGTCTACACCAACCGCAACGTGACGATCGAGACGATCGGCGGCTGAGCATGGCCGGCCGCTATCATTTCCGCCCGATGACGACGGCCGACCTGCCACTGATCAAGCTGTGGCTGGCGCATCCGCATGTCCGGGAGTGGTGGGGCGATCCGGCTGAGCAATACGCGCTGGTCAGCGGCGACCTCGGCGAGCCGGCGATGGACCAGTTCATCGTCGCCGCCGAGGGCAACGATTTTGGTTACCTGCAGTGCTACGACCTGACGGAATGGAATTGCGGCCTCGGCGTGCAACCTGTGGGCACCCGCGGCATCGATCTCTTCATCGGCGAACCGGATATGATGGCCGGTGGCCACGGCTCGGCGCTGATCCGCGCCTTTGTCGAGGAACGGCTGGCACGGGGCGCGCCGCGCATCGTCGCCGATCCCAATCCGGTCAATGCCCGCGCCGTGCGCGCCTATGCGAAGGCCGGCTTCCAGGAAGCCGGCATGGTCGAGACGCCTGACGGGCCGGCGCTATTGATGGTCCGCGACAAATGAACCAAAGCATGAGCCGGAAAAGTGCGAAGCGGTTTTCCGAAAAGATCATGCTCAAACAACAGGCGCGGAACGGCGCTTGCCGAGACAGTTGTTTCAACCTAGCTAGAGCCAATGACCGACTTCTCCCCCCGCGAAATCGTTTCTGAACTTGACCGTTTCATCGTCGGCCAGGCCGACGCCAAGCGTGCGGTGTCGATCGCGCTGCGCAACCGCTGGCGGCGGCTGCAGCTTGCCGGCTCCCTGCGCGAGGAAGTTCTGCCCAAGAACATCCTGATGATCGGGCCGACCGGCGTCGGCAAGACCGAGATCGCGCGGCGGCTGGCCAAGCTCGCGGCCGCACCGTTCCTCAAGGTCGAGGCCACCAAGTTCACCGAGGTCGGCTATGTCGGCCGCGACGTCGAGCAGATCGTCCGCGACCTGGTCGAGGTTGCGATCGCGCAGACCCGCGAGCGCAAGCGCAAGGACGTCCAGGCCCGCGCCCAGCTCGCCGCCGAGGAGCGCGTGCTGGATGCGCTGGTCGGCCCGGGATCGAGCCCGGCAACGCGTGAATCGTTTCGCAAGAAGCTGCGCGCCGGCGAACTCAACGACAAGGAAATCGAGATCGAGACCCAGTCGTCGGGCAGCGGCATGCCGATGTTCGAGATCCCCGGCATGCCCGGCGCCCAGATGGGCGCGATCTCGCTCGGCGACATCTTCGGCAAGATGGGCGGACGCAGCAAGACCCGCCGCCTGACCGTGGAAGGCTCGCACGAGATTCTCGTCAACGAGGAATCCGACAAGCTGCTCGACACCGACCAGCTGGTGCAGGAGGCGATCAACGCGGTCGAGAACAACGGCATCGTGTTCCTCGACGAGATCGACAAGATCTGCGTGCGCGAGAACCGCGCCGGCGGCGACGTCTCGCGCGAGGGCGTGCAGCGCGATCTGCTGCCGCTGATCGAGGGCACCACGGTCTCGACCAAGCACGGCGCGGTCAAGACCGACCACATCCTGTTCATTGCATCCGGCGCCTTCCACATCGCCAAGCCGTCGGACCTGCTGCCGGAGCTGCAGGGCCGCCTGCCGATCCGCGTCGAGCTGCAGGCGCTGACCCGCGACGACATGCGCCGGATCCTGACCGAGCCGGAGGCCTCGCTGATCAAGCAATACGTCGCGCTGATGAAGACCGAGGGCGTGACGCTCGACATCACCGACGGCGCGATCGACGCGCTTGCCGACGTCGCGGTGGCGGTCAATTCCACGGTCGAGAATATCGGCGCGCGGCGGCTGCAGACCGTGATGGAGCGGGTGCTCGACGAGATCTCCTTCACCGCCCCGGATCGCCACGGCGAGACCATCCAGGTCGACGCCGACTACGTGACCAAGCACGTCGGCGATCTCGCGAAGAACGCCGATCTCAGCCGGTTTATTTTGTAGGCGGTTGCAGCCTCTCGTCGCCCCGGCGAAGGCCGGGGCCCATAACCCCCGAAGTCAGCAGTGACCAAGACTCGGGCCGACATTCCTTCTAAAACTACCATCGGTGGTTATGGGTCCCGGCCTTCGCCGGGACGACGAGAGTGGGCGATCAATGAATCTGTGGGTGACGCAAAACCCCTGGCGCCTGATGCTGGCCGTCAACGCGGCCGTGCTGGTCGGGGTGTTCCTGCACAAGATCGCGCTGCCGCCCTTCGTCCCCTACATCCACTTGCTGGTCGACTATCACTACGGCTTCACCAAGCGCGCGCTGGTCGGGGCGATCGTGTCGCTGTTCACCGACAAGGTGCCGGTGTGGTTGGTGTTCGCGCTGGCCGGCGCGATCTGGCTGTTGACGCTTGGACTGTTCCTCAAACTCTTTCACCGCACATTTGGCTTCGACGACGCGCATCAGCCGCTGTTCGTGTTCATCGCCGGGTCGCCGTTCTTCCTGAAGAACTTCATGCACACGCTCGGCCATTTCGACATCTATGGCTGTGCGCTGACGATCGTGCTGCTGCTGATCCCGGCGCGCTCGGTCCTGTACGTGCTGATTGCAGCGCTGTTCTCGATCGTGCTGATCCTGGTTCATCACATCTTCGTCCTGATGTATGTGCCAGCGATCGCAGCGATCGTGGTGCTGCGCTTCTATCTGATGCAGGGCACGACGCCGCGAAACATCGCCGTCGGGCTTGTAGCGCTCGCCGCGGTCGGCATCCTGTTCCTGGTCGCGCAATTCGAAGGCACCGTCGACGTGCCCTATGACGAATTCCTCCGCCACCTGCAAAGCCGGATGGCCGATCCATCGCGGACCGATCTGCTGCAGTTCGGCTACATCTGGTACCAGCCGCTGTCGAAGGAGTTCGCCGACACCTGGGCGCGGATGCCCTCGAATATCCTCGGCATTCCGGTGTTCGCGCTGCTGATCTGGCTGCATGCGCCGCTGTGGCGCTATTTCTCGCGGTTGATCGAAGCGCTAGCCAGCAAACTGCATCGCCGCATCGTGCTCGCCGCGCTCGTCATGATAAGCGCCGGCTATGTCGTGATGTTCGTGACCGTGTTCGACTATTCGCGCTGGATCTCGAACTGGGCGGTCTGCATGTTCCTGATGCTGCACGCCGTGAAGATGCTGCCGGCGTCGAAGGACGTGCCGATGATCGCGGCGGACGATCGCAAGACGACAATTCTCGGCTGGATCATCACGCTGATCCCGCGCGTCGGGATCGTGCGTCCATTCTGATCTTCCGGATCATGCTCAGCGCGCGCGCCTAACCCGCACATAGAGCGCGCCCTCGCCGCCATGTCCGATATGCGCTTCCTCGAAGCCGACCACCAGCGAGCGGAATTCCGGCAGGCTGAGCCATTCCGGCACCTGGCGGCGCAGCACGCCGCGTTCGGACTCGAGACCACCGACCTTGCCCTTGCCGGTGATGACGAGCACGAAGGTGAGCCCCTCGGAGTGCGCGCGCTGCAGGAAGGCGAACAACACGCGATGCGCGCGCATCTGGGTCATGCCATGCAGATCGAGCCGCGCATCGATCTCCTGCCTGCCGCGCGACAGTTTCGCGCGATCGCGGCGGCCGATCGGCGCCAGCGGCGGCTGTGGGCGCGGTGTCGACACGGCCTTTGCAGGTGCCGTTGGCTTGACCGGAATCGGCTTGGCCGCGGCGTGATGGCTGGCGGGATCAGCCGCGACGGCGTGGGCCTTCGGTGCGGCGGGTCGCTTGCGCAGCGGCTTGACCTGTTTCGCGACGCTCTCCCAGAGCGCACGTTCCTCCTCGCTCAGCGCGCGTTTGCGCCGCGACGGAGCGGACAGGTCGGGGATCGGCGCGGGTCGTTTCATTGCTCGCGGTGATGGCGATAGCGCCTGGTGCGCCGCTTCTCCGGTTGCTGCGGAATGTCAGGCCGGGCGACCGGCAACGGCACTGGTTCTGCCACAGGCGCGGCCTGCGCGACAGGGGTTGTTGTTGGAGCAGCGGCGGGCGCGGCGTCCTTCGCCGCCGGGCTCCTGGCGGCGCTGTTGGCCGCGTCCTTGCTGCCGGCCTTGGCGATGGTCCCCGTCGGCGCGTCAGCAGGTTTCGCCGCCGGCTTGTCCTTCTGCGGATCGGTCTGCGGAAACAGCTTCGCAATTTTGGCCGACGGCCGCTCGTCGGGGATCGGCAGCTTGCGGCCGCGCGCGACGGGATCGAGACCTTTCGGGACCAGCATCACGAACTGCATATTGTGCCGCAGCCGGCCCGAGACCTTTCCGGCGTCGGCGCCGGCGCCGAAATAGAGATCGGCGCGCGCCGGGCCGACGATCGCCGATCCGGTGTCCTGCGCGATCATCAGCCGGTGGAACGGGGTCTTCGACAGCTCGGATTCGATCGGCAGCTGGCCGGCGATGAAGAACGGCGTGCCGTAGACATGCAGCGCCTTGTCGACCGCGATCGAGCGACCGGGCGTCAGCGGCACGCCCTGCGCGCCGACCGCTTCGTCCTTGTCCGACAGCGGCACCTCGCGGAAGAACACATAGGCGCGGTTCTGCCGCCGTACCTCGTTGGCACCCTCGGGGTTCTGCTCCATCCACTCCCGGATCTTCTGCATCGACATCTGCTCCCGCGGGATGATGCCGCGGTCGATCAGGACGCGTCCGACCGGCGTATAGGGGTAGCCATTATGCGCGTCGTAATTGATGCGCAGCGTGGTGCCGTCCTCGAACTTGATCCGCGCCGAACCCTGGATCTGGGCGAACAAGAGATCGGTCTGGCTCTTGAGCCAGGCGATCTCGAGCCCGCGACCGGCGATCGCACCGTCCTCGATCTGGGCGCGGTCGTAATACGGTACGAGCTTGCGCCGGCCGATCTTGCGGTACACCGGACCGCTGTTGGGCAGGCCGACGGAGGCTTGCGTCTTGCCGCGCACGAACAGGTTGGACGGGCGGCGGTAGACCGGAACGTTGTAGACCTCGGTCTGCGTCTTCGAGCCGTCGAGCACCGGCTCGTAATAGCCGGTGACGAAGCCGGCCTCCTCCCCGAGCCGCGATATCCGCAGCGGCACGAAGTTCTGCTCGAAGAATTCCTTTGCCTTGACGCCGTCGCTGAGCTCGAGCCCCTTGGCGATCCGGCAGGGATCGCGCAGCGAGCTGCCGAGCGCTTTCGATTCCGCCGGCGCGCCCTGCTGGGCCGCGATCGGCTTGCAGCTCGTGCGGAACGCCTTGTAGGCGGCGAGATGATCGTCGTCGCCCCAGCCGGCGACATTGGTCCAGGCGAGCGGCTCATACTGGCTGCCGCTGACCTGCAGCGGCAATTCCAGATCGGGATAGGGGATCGGGTGGGACTGCTCGTGCCGGAGCGGCGGGTGCCGGCTCGACCTGTAGCGCGCGGCGATCGCCGCGGTGGAGCACACAACCGCGAGCGCGCAACACGCGATCGCGAGGCGCCCGTAGCTGAGATGTCTAGTGAGCGCTTCCAGTGCCAACCAGCTTCCAATTCGGATCGCGGGAAGTCGAGTCGCGGGCGAATGTCCAGATGTCGGTGATGTCGGCGACCTTGTCCGGGCTGCCGTCGACGATGGTTCCCGCCTTGTCGCGGGTGACCGAGATCATCTGCGACACGAAGCGGACGGTCAGCTGGGTCGAGCGATCGCGCGTCTCCGCGCTGACGATCTCGGCCTTGTCGATCGAGACGAACCGCGTCTCGGTCTTCTGCTCGTGCTTCTCGCGGTCCTTGATCGCGGCCTCGAAGCTTTCATAGACCTCGGTCGACAGCAGGTCGCGCAGCGCACGGCGATCGCCATTGGCGAAGGCCAGCACGATCATTTCATAGGCCGAGCGGGCGCCCGAGAGGAAATGCCGCGGATCGAACGAGGAATCCTGGGCGGCGACCGTATCAAGACCCTGCGCCAGCGCCGTGCCGGGCTCGGCGATACCCTTCCAGCGTTCGGTCGGCTCGACCGGTTCGGCGGGTGCGGCCGGAGCCGGCTGATCGATCACCGATCCCGGGATCGGCACGACGTTGTTGTCCTGGCCGCGCTGCAGGACGTTGGGTGCTGCACGATCATACGGCGGCCGCTCGCTTCCGGTGCGCTGTCCGAGAACGCTGCGCAGGCGCAGGAAGATAAATACGGCCAGCGCCAGGAAGATGATGGTGTAGATATCCACGTCGAATTCGCTTTCTGGTCTCTGCCGGCAACGGGCCGGACATCAAAGCGTTCCCGGTCGGGAACGGCAGAGATTAGATCACCGATTAAGTCCGCAGCATGTAGGCACGAAACTATGCCCGGCCAATGGCGCTTTTTGGCACGGGCAAGTGTAGCGCGTTTTAACCCCGGGGGGAAACCCGTTCCTGCCTGGAAATCGCGCATCTTCAATAATTTAGGAAGCCGTTAAGAGATTGGGCGGAGCTGTGCTCACAAGCCTTCGCCGGAGATTTGGCCGCAACGCCCCGCGGCGTGCGCGCTCGTCGTCCTTGTGGACCGAGCCGGGCCTATGATAGCCACTCGCCGGCATCGGCATTTCCAAACCTCAACGCGTGCCGTCGGACATCCTGTCCATCGAGCGCTGCTCCAGGAGACATTTCATGACCAATGGCAACGGCGCCCCCGTCGAACAGGCCGCTCCCCAGCTCAACGTGCTGGCGCAGTACACCAAGGACCTGTCGTTCGAGAACCCGAACGCGCCGGCCTCGCTCGGACAGCAGCAGCAGCAGCCGGCGATCAACATCCAGATCAATGTCGGTGCCAACAACCTCTCCGAGAACGAGTACGAGGTGATCCTCTCGATCGAGGGCAAGGCCGAGACCGGCGGCAAGGTGATGTTCAGCTTCGACCTCGCCTATGCCGGCGTCTTCCGGATCGTGAACGTACCGAAGGAGAACCTGCACCCGCTGGTCATGATCGAGTGCCCGCGGCTGCTGTTCCCGTTCGCCCGCGAGATCGTCGCGACCTCGGTGCGCGACGGTGGCTTCCCGCCCTTGCTGCTCGACCCCGTCGACTTCGTCGGTCTCTACCGTCAGAACATGGAACGGCAGGCCGCCGCCCAGGCCGCATCCGGCGCAAAGCCGAGCTGATCGGGTACCCTACCCCCGTCATTGCGAGCGCAGCGAAGCAATCCATTGTGCCCAGAAGGGATAGATGGATTGCTTCGTCGCTGCGCTCCTCGCAATGACGAAGAGTTACAGCCCACAATGTAACCAGAGATTTCAAGCCGCCGGGGCTTCAGCAGCTGCCGGCGGCGGCAAATAATCGTTCCAGATCGGCTTGTCGCCCAGGGTGGCGACAAAGGCTCGGTGGGCTTCCCGGTCGACCTCGCTGACCCGCGCGACCAGCGGGATCTCGCGCTGCCGCCGCGGCGCATCACTGTGGCTGCCCGCGCGGGCGTCCGATGCTTCCGATGCCAGGATGAGCTGCGACTGCCGCGCCCCGATCAGGTCGATATAGACCTCGGCCAGCAGCTCGGCGTCGAGCAAGGCGCCGTGCTTGGTGCGGCGGGAATTGTCTATCTGATAACGCGAGCAGAGATCGTCGAGCCGGTTCGACACGCCGGGATGCTTGCGCCGCGCCAGCAGCAGCGTATCGACCAGCCGGTCCTTCGGAATCGCCTTGCGCTTGATGCGGTCGAGCTCGGCGTTGATGAAGCTGATGTCGAACGAGGCGTTGTGGATCACCAGCGGCGTATCGCCAATGAAGGCCAGGAACTCGTCGACCACTTCGGTGAACAGCGGCTTGGAGGCCAGGAACTCGGTCGACAGCCCGTGCACAGCGAATGCTTCCGCCGGCATGTCGCGTTCGGGATTGATGTAGACGTGGTAGGTCTGCCCCGTCGGCATGCGGTTGAATATCTCGACGCAGCCGATTTCGACCAGCCGGTCGCCGCGCAGCGGATCGAGGCCAGTGGTTTCGGTATCGAGAACGATTTCGCGCATGACGTGAGGTAATCCGAAACGCGGGCGAATCAGGCCCGCCGCTGCGGCATCTTAACAACCTCGGCCAGAATGTCGCGGATGCGCGCCCGCACCGGATCAAGTCCGTGCGAGGTATCCACGATGAAATCGGCGCGCTTGCGCTTCTCGGCATCGGGCATCTGCTTTGCGATGATGGCCTCCAGCTTGGCGGCATCCATGGTGCCGCGCGCCAGCACGCGCTCGCGTTGCAGTTCCGGCGAGGTGGTGACGACGACGACGGCATCGACCCGTTTCTCGCCGCCGGTCTCGAACAGCAGCGGAATGTCGAGGACGACGATCGGCGCGCCGGCCGCCTCCGCGTCGGCGAAGAATTTCTGGCGCGATGCGCCGAGCATCGGATGCACGATCTGCTCGAGCTGCTTGATCGCCACCGGGTCTTGCACCACGCGGGCCGAGAGCTTTGCGCGGTCGACCTTGCCGTTGGCGGTGGTGCCGGGAAACGCGGCCTCGATCACCGGCGCGGCTTCGCCCTCATAGAGCTGATGCACGGCCGCATCGGCGTCGTAGACCGGCACGCCGGCCTCGATGAACAGTTTGGCCGTGGTGGATTTCCCCATCCCGATCGAGCCGGTCAGTCCCAAAATCAGCATCGGTTCAGCATCTCTCCGTCGCCGGGCCTCGGCACCTTCACACCGCGAGCAGCTTCTCGCGGCGCAGGAATGCGAGCAGCGACAATAGCGGCAGGCCGAGAATGGTGAAATGGTCGCCTTCGATCCGCTCGAACAGATGCACGCCGAGCCCTTCGAGCTGGTAGGCGCCGACGCTGGTCGTCACCGCCTCCCCGGCCTGGTCGAGATAGGCCTCGATCTCGCCGGCAGCGAGCTGGCGCATCGTCATCCGGGCGACGCTCACATCGTCGAACAGGATCTTTCCATCGCGCGCCACCGAGACAGCGGAATGCAGTTCATGAGTCCGGCCTGCCAACTGACCGAGCTGTTCGGCTGCCTGCGCGCGGCCGGCAGGCTTGCTGAACATCCGTTCGCCCAGCGCCAGCGTCTGATCGGCGCCGACGACATATTGACCAGGTTTCTGCCTCGAGACGAACAGCGCCTTCTCGCGCGCCAGCAGCGACGCGACCTCGCCCGGCGCCGAAAGGCCGGAATTCTTCTGCACCGCGCGTTCGTCCATATCGGCCGGCAACGCCTCGAAGGCGAGACCGGCGTTTTCGAGCAGCATCCGTCGCGCACGGCTCTGCGACGCGAGGATCAGCTCCTGGGGACCACGCCAGATGCTCATGATTTGGCGATCACTCCGACGGCCGCGCGCGCTGGCGGTCGTTATAGAGCTTCATCACGGCAGCGGCGGTTTCCTCGATCGAACGCCGCGTCACGTCGAGCAGCGCCCAGTTGAATTTCGCGCTCAGGCGCCGGGCAAAGGCGACCTCGTCCGCCACCGACTGCTTGTCGATATAGGTGTCGTTGTCGCGGTCGCCCATCGTGAGCAGGCGGTTCTGCCGGACCTGGATCAGGCGCTCGGGCGTCGCGTGCAGGCTGACCACCAGCGGCTTCTTCAGGGTCTCGAGCTGGTGCGGCAGCGGAATGCCCGGCACCAGCGGCACGTTTGCCGTCCTGATGCCGCGGTTGGCGAGATAGATCGAGGTCGGCGTCTTCGAGGTACGCGACACCCCGACCAGCACCACATCGGCCTCCTCGAGGCCTTCGACATGCTGACCGTCGTCATGCATCATCGTGAAGTTCAGCGCATCGATGCGGGCGAAATATTCCGCGTTGAGCACGTGCTGCGCGCCGACCCGCCCGGTCGTCGCAGCACCCAGATACGCCTCGAACAATTGCATCACCGGCCCGATGATCGACAGGCTCGGAACGTTGATCTCCCTGCACTTGCCTTCGAGCCGTCCGACCAGGTCCTTCTCCAGCAGCGTGAACAGCACGATGCCGGGCGATTCCTCGATCTCGTCGAGCACGCGATCAAGCTGCTTCTGGCTACGCACCAGGGGATAGACATGCTCGACCGCGGTGACGTTGGCGTACTGCGCGGCGACCGCGCGCGCCACGGTGATCAGCGTCTCGCCGGTCGAGTCCGACACCAGATGGAGGTGGAAATAATTGGATGTCGTCGGCACCAGAGCCCCTGTCTATCCTGTGAATCCCTGTGGAGGTCGAGGAGAAGATTCCGGGTCCGCCGCCAGGTCCCTGTATATCTCGTCCCCTTCTTCACAGCACCGCCGAAAAGGATAAGTCGACGTCATCGCACAGATGATAGTGAACCGGTGTGGATTTGTCTCTTCATAAGCTGGCCACAGAGGTCCGCAACAGATTGAGTTGAGGGATAGATTCCGGATAACGGCCGCCGCCGGCCTGAATGTTGAGGGATGTGAACAAGCCCGCAAGAACGGCTGGATCGTATTGCATGAGTCAAATTCACCGCCACTAAGACTCAAACCTTAGATTCTAAAATTAATTAGGTTTAGGAGAGCCGTGTGTGCGGATATGTATCCGTCCCTCGCTTGCAAAGCTTAGTTCGCAACGCCGAGGCTGTCCGAGCTGTTTCCCGCCGAGCTGTTCCCTGAAAGGCATCGCTGCGATGTTGTACGACTGGATCAAGGCGCTGCACGTGATTGCCGTCATCTCATGGATGGCCGGAATGCTCTATCTGCCGCGGCTGTTCGTCTATCATTGCGAGGCCGAGGCCGGCTCGAAGCAGTCCGAGACCTTCAAGGTCATGGAACGGCGGCTTTTGCGGGCGATCATCAACCCCGCGATGATCGTGACCTGGCTTGCCGGGCTTTATCTGGCCTGGGCCGGACACTGGTACCTATCGGGCTGGTTTCACGTCAAATTTGCGTTGGTGCTCGCCATGTCGGGTATCCACGGCTTTTTGTCTCGCTGCGTGAAGGACTTCGCCGCGGACCGGAATCAGCGAACCCAGAAATTCTACCGCATTATCAATGAGGTGCCGACGCTTCTGATGATCCTGATCGTGATCATGGTGGTCGTGAAGCCGTTCTAGACATTGCGATGCCCAAGAAGCATGCTTCAGTCCTTCTTGCGAAGGACGGATCGATTTTCTATATAGGTTTTATCCCACCCCACGCAGGCGGATGTGGTCGCGTTTCGGTTCTTTTCGGGCCGGCGCCGCATCAGGTTTGAAAGCCCAAACGGCACTTTCCTGGCTGAGACCTGCGGACCTTCCTTTGGCGTCCGCTTTTTCCAAGCCACCTCGCACCCCTTCCCTACTTACTTCCTCACAGGACGACCCCGATGCGGGAAATCAAACTCCAGGACCTCAAATCGAAAACGCCGGCCGAGCTCGTCTCCTTCGCGGAAGAGAATGGGGTCGAGAATGCCAGCACCATGCGCAAGCAGGAGCTGATGTTCGCAATTCTCAAGCAGCTGGCGATCGCCGAGACCGACATTATCGGTGAGGGCGTCGTCGAGGTGCTGTCCGACGGCTTCGGCTTCCTTCGTTCGCCCGACGCGAACTATCTGCCGGGCCCCGATGACATCTACGTTTCGCCGTCGCAGATCCGCCGTTTCGGCCTGCGCACCGGCGACACGATCGAAGGCCACATCCGCAGCCCGAAGGAAGGCGAACGCTATTTCGCGCTGCTGAAGGTCAACACGCTCAATTTCGAAGACCCGGAAAAGTCGAAGCACAAGGTCAATTTCGACAACCTCACGCCGCTGTTTCCCAATCAGCGTTTCCGCATGGAGCTTGAGGATTCCACCAAGAAGGACCTGTCGGCCCGCGTGATCGACATCGTCGCGCCGATCGGCAAGGGCCAGCGCGCGCTGATCGTGGCGCCGCCGCGCACCGGCAAGACGGTGCTGATGCAGAACATCGCGCACTCGATCACCGCCAATCATCCGGACTGCTATCTGATCGTGCTTCTGATCGACGAACGCCCGGAAGAAGTCACCGACATGCAGCGTTCGGTGAAGGGCGAGGTGGTGTCGTCGACCTTCGACGAGCCCGCGGTGCGCCACGTCCAGGTCGCCGAGATGGTGATCGAAAAGGCCAAGCGCCTGGTCGAGCATGGCCGCGATGTCGTGATCCTGCTCGATTCGATCACCCGCCTCGGCCGGGCCTACAACACCGTGGTGCCGTCATCCGGCAAGGTGCTGACCGGTGGTGTCGATGCCAACGCGCTGCAGCGTCCGAAGCGCTTCTTCGGCGCCGCGCGCAACATCGAGGAGGGCGGTTCGCTGACCATCATCGCGACCGCGCTGGTCGATACCGGCAGCCGCATGGACGAAGTCATCTTCGAAGAATTCAAGGGAACGGGTAACTCGGAACTGATCCTCGACCGCAAGGTCTCGGACAAGCGGACCTTCCCGGCGATCGACATCGCCCGCTCCGGCACCCGCAAGGAGGAGCTGATCACCGATCCGCAGGTGCTGAAGAAGATGTACGTCCTGCGCCGCATCCTCAATCCGATGGGCACCATGGATGCGATCGACTTCCTGCTCGACAAGCTCCGGAACACGAAGAGCAATTCGGAATTCTTCGATTCCATGAACACCTGAGGCTGCAGCCGAAGAGAACAGGGCGCTCCGCAAAACGGGGCGCCTTTTTTCATGCTGCGGATTTGCTGCACCAAGTTGCAGCATAAATCGAGCTCCGCCGGTACGCCGAATATTCATATAAGCTACTGATATTGTTTATATTTAAGATATAGACTTCTGGGGTGGGCCGGATGAGCCGCAGCAAAATTGCTGCGCGGCGGCTGCAACGATTCTCGATCATATTGCATTGCAGCATTTTGCAATATTGCGTGCGAAATGAGAGCGGCATTGCCTTTGCCGATTGGCTTGGGAAGAAATAAGCGATGCATCCGCGCGACCAGACGATCTTCGCTCTATCCTCCGGACGGCCGCCGAGCGCGATCGCCATTGTCAGGCTGTCTGGCCCAATGGGCGCGTCGGTCATTGGGGGATTGGCGGGCAAGAGGCCGGCGCCGCGGATGGCGACCCGGGCGCTGCTTCGCGATTCGGACGGCCAACCGATCGACGATGCGGTCGTGCTCTGGTTCCCTGGCCCGGCAAGTGCGACCGGCGAGGACGTCGCCGAATTTCATGTCCATGGCGGACGCGCAGTGCTGTCGGCGATATTCGAAGCCATCGCGGCATTCGACCATGTTCGACCCGCTGAGCCCGGTGAGTTCACGCGGCGGGCCTTCGAGAACGGCAAGCTTGATCTGACCGAAGCGGAAGGTCTCGACGATCTGATCCATGCCGACACCGACCGCCAGCGGCGGCAGGCGTTGCGGCAGCTGAAGGGGCTGCTCGGCGATCGCGCGCGCGACTGGCGCGAGCGGATCATCGCGGCGTCGGCGCTGATCGAGGCCGGCATTGATTTCTCGGACGAGGGCGATGTCCCCGCGGAACTGATCGCACCGGCGCTTGAGCGGATCCGGGCGCTGCACGATGAGATCATGCAAGTGCTTGCCGGGCAGGGCCAAAGTGAACGGCTGCGGGACGGCCTGGTGGTTGCAATCGCCGGTCCGCCGAATGTCGGCAAATCGACCCTGATCAATCAGTTGGCCAAGCGTGAGGTCGCGATCGTTTCACCGCATGCCGGCACAACGCGCGACGTGATCGAGGTGCAGCTTGATCTCGACGGCTATCCCGTCACCGTCATCGATACCGCCGGGATCCGAGAAACCAACGACCCGGTCGAGCAGGAGGGTGTCCGCCGCGCCCGGGCCCGCGCTGCGGAAGCCGACCTCGTGCTGTGGCTGGCCGACAATGGCAACGCCAAGGCCGGGCATAGCGGCGGGGTGCCAACCTGGCTGGTGCGAAACAAGATCGACTTGGTCAGGACCCCGCCGGGTGAGCGAGGCAGTCAGCCCGAGTTTAGGATCTCGGCCGCTCGTGGCGATGGGCTGTCCGAGCTGATCGCCGCACTGGTCGGTTTCGCGCACGACTATTTTGGAAGCAGCGAAGGCGGTCTGATCAGCCGGACCAGGCAGCGTGGGTTGCTCCAGGAGACTGTCGACTCGCTCCAGCGCAGCATCGACGTGGTCGGGCAGGGCGAGGAGCTCGCAGCGGAGGAACTTCGCAGGGCGGCCCATTCGCTCGGTCGGTTGCTCGGCCGGGTCGACGTCGAGGACATCCTGGACGTCATCTTCCGAGAGTTCTGCGTCGGGAAGTAGCTGAGGCCGGTTTGTTTCACGTTAAACATGGTTTCGGATTGGTTAACTCGCCTCCCGCGTTTCACGTGAAACATTGGGCTTCACGTGACCGCGCTTGTTTCACGTGAAACAGCTCGAGCTCGTCATTGCGAGCGATCCGGATCAATCCATATTTCGCTCAGATGGTCGGGTCTCAGATAGCCGATCTCAACTTCGTTCTTCCGGCTTTCATCACTCCGCGATAGAAGTCCCGCCATGACTTCCAGGGCAGACTCATTCGACGTCATCGTCATCGGCGGCGGCCATGCCGGCTGCGAGGCCGCGAGCGCGGCTGCCCGGATGGGCGCGCAGACGGCCCTGGTGACGCATCGTTTCGCGACCATCGGCGCGATGTCCTGCAATCCCGCTATCGGCGGGCTCGGCAAGGGTCATCTGGTGCGCGAGGTCGATGCGCTCGATGGTCTGATGGGCCGGGTCGCCGATGCCGGCGGCATCCAGTTCCGGATGCTCAATCGCCGCAAGGGTCCCGCCGTCCGTGGTCCGCGGGCCCAGGCCGACCGCAAGCTATATGCGGCCGCGATGCAGGCCGCGATCACCGAGACCGCGAACCTCAGTGTCATCGAGGGCGAGGCGGACGAGCTGATCGTCGTCGAGGGGCGCGTCACCGGCATTCGCCTGGGCGACGGCCGGCAGCTGTCCGCGGGTGCGGTTGTGATCACGACCGGCACCTTCCTGCGCGGTCTGATCCATCTCGGCGAGAAGAATTGGCCGGCGGGCCGGGTCGGTGAGGCGCCGGCCATGGGTCTGTCCGCGTCGTTCGAGCGGGCAGGCTTCGTGCTCGGCCGGCTCAAGACGGGGACTCCGCCGCGCCTCGACGGCACCACGATCGACTGGTCGGCGGTCGAAATGCAGCCCGGAGACGATCCGCCGGAGCCGTTTTCGGTCATGACCGACCGGATCACGACCGCGCAGATCCAGTGCGGCATCACCCGGACCACGCCGGCGACCCATGACGTGATCCGGGCCAATGTGCACCGCTCACCGATGTATTCCGGCCAGATCAAGAGCTCCGGACCGCGCTATTGTCCCTCGATCGAGGACAAGATCGTCCGTTTCGGTGATCGCGACGGCCATCAGATCTTCCTGGAGCCGGAAGGACTCGACGACGACACGGTCTATCCCAACGGCATCTCGACCTCGCTGCCGGAAGAGGTCCAGCTCGCGATCCTCGCCAGCATCCCCGGCCTCGAGCGGGTGAAGATGGTCCGGCCCGGCTATGCGATCGAATACGATCATGTCGATCCGCGGGAGCTCGATCCGACCCTGCAGACCAAGCGGCTGCGTGGGCTTTTCCTGGCCGGCCAGATCAACGGCACCACGGGATACGAAGAGGCGGCGGGGCAGGGCATCGTTGCCGGCCTCAACGCCGCCCTGGCGGCCGGCGGCGCCGACCCGATCGTGTTCGACCGCGCGGACGGCTATCTCGGCGTGATGATCGACGATCTCGTGACCCGGGGGATCACCGAGCCCTATCGGATGTTCACCTCGCGCGCCGAATACCGGCTGACGCTGCGGGCTGACAACGCCGACCAGCGGCTGACCGACAAGGGCATCGCGCTCGGATGCGTCGGGATGGCGCGCGCGGAGCGTCATAGGACCAAGATGACAGCCCTGGACGCCGCCAAGACACTGGCGAAGTCGCTGGCGATCACACCGAACGAGGCCGCCAAGCACGGGCTTTCGCTCAATCGCGACGGCCATCGCCGCTCGGCCTTTGAGCTGCTGGCTTATCCGGAGATCGAGTGGCCGGCGGTCCAGGCGATCTGGCCGGAGCTGTCGGCCATTGACCCGGCGATCGCGGTCCATCTTGAGATCGACGCCAAATACGATGTCTATCTGAAGCGCCAGACCGCGGACGTCGATGCCTTCCGGCGCGACGAGGGCCTGGTGCTGACCGATGTCGATTACGCCGATGTGCCCGGTCTCTCGAACGAAGCGCGCGCCAAGCTGCAGAAAGCGCAGCCGCGAACAGTCGGGCAGGCGGGCCGGATCGACGGCATGACGCCGGCGGCGTTGGGTATCCTGGCGGCCTATCTGCGACGCGAGGCGCGACGGAAATCGGCCAAGGTCAGCGCCTGACGTTTCACGTGAAACAGCGCGGCCTCACGCCGTCACTGCGAGGAGCGAAGCGACGAAGCAATCCATGTCTGCGCGAGCTGTGAGATGGATCGCTTCGTGGAGCCTGTCATCGGGGAGCCTAAGCGCGACCCGTTGGCTCGCAATGACGAACACCAACCTGGCATTCAAGAGAATGGCTTCAATTTCCCGTTCCGCAGACCTCGAAATCTCCGCAGCTGACAAAGCCGCGGCACTCGCGCTGACTCCTGTTTCACGTGAAACGGAAGCCCGGCTCGATCGCTACGTCGCTCTCCTGCTGGAGTGGCAGGCCAAGACCAATCTCGTCGCGCCGTCCACGCTGCCGAATCTCTGGACCCGCCACATCTCCGATTCGCTTCAGCTCCTGAGTCTCGCGCCGACGGCGAAGTCCTGGGTCGATCTCGGCAGCGGCGGCGGCTTCCCCGGCGTCGTGCTTGCCTGTGCATTGGCTGAGACGCCTGGCGCGTCCATCCACTTGGTTGAGCGAATTGCCAAAAAAGCTGCGTTCCTGCGTGAGGCTGTCCGCGTCACGGCGTCGCCTGGGACGGTGCATCTGGCTGATATCGGGGATACTGTGGATAGAATCGCGGGGCCCATCGATTGCGTCACCGCACGGGCGCTGGCTCCGTTACATCAACTCATCGGCTTTGCGGAGCCGTGGGTCAAAAAGGGCGCCAAGGCGCTGTTTTTGAAGGGTCAAGATGTAGAGGCCGAATTGACCGAGGCCACTAAATATTGGACTATTGAGCCAAAGCTACACGCCAGCCGGACCGGCGGACAGGGCTGGATCGTCGAACTCGGGTCAATCGAGCGGCGCTAGGGGACTCCGCAAGAGCAAATGGTATTTTGGTATGACTGTGATGGACGAGGTTTATCAAGGGGATAAGGCGCTCCAAGCGCCGGGCCATCCGCGCATCCTGTCGCTCGCCAACCAGAAGGGGGGCGTCGGCAAGACCACCACAGCGATCAATCTTGGGACCGCACTCGCTGCGATTGGCGAGCGCGTCCTGATCGTCGATCTCGATCCGCAGGGCAACGCCTCGACCGGTCTCGGCATCGATCGCCGCAACCGCAGCTGCTCGACCTACGACGTGCTGATCGGCGAAGCGCCGCTGCGCGATGCCGTAGTCGCGACCGCAGTGCCGCGGCTGCACATTGCGGCATCCACCATGGATCTCTCCGGTCTCGAGCTCGAGCTCGGCACCACGCCGGGCCGTGCCTTCCGGTTGCGCGACGCGATCGCAGGATTGAACAACAACGTCTCGCCGGACTCCGATTACACCTACGTGCTGATCGACTGCCCGCCCTCGCTCAATCTGCTTACCGTCAATGCGATGGCCGCGTCGGACGCGATCCTGGTGCCGTTGCAATGCGAGTTCTTCGCGCTCGAAGGTCTGTCGCAATTGCTGCAGACGGTGGAGCAGGTGCGCTCGACGCTCAATCCGACCCTGTCGATCCACGGCATCGTGCTGACCATGTTCGACTCGCGCAACAACCTCTCCAACCAGGTGGTTGCCGACGTGCGCCAGTTCATGGGCAACAAGGTCTATGACACCATGATCCCACGCAACGTGCGGATCTCGGAAGCGCCGTCCTACGGCAAGCCGGTGCTGGTTTACGATCTCAAATGCGCCGGCAGCGACGCGTATCTCAAGCTTGCCACCGAAGTGATCCAGCGCGAGCGCGAGCTGCGCGCGCATTGAGGGCGATGTGTAGGATGGGTGGAGCGAAGCGATACCCATCGCGGCACTGAACGAGAATGATGGGTTTCGCTGCGCTCTGCCCATCCTACAATCCAGATATCGAAGTTCGGAGTACTGCGTGTGAATCCAAGGGAGCTCGCAACAATGGCCGATGAAGCGCGTTCGCGACTGGGGCGCGGGCTGGCAAGCCTGATCGGAGACGTCGGCGGCGAGGCGGCCGCGCATGTCGAGCGGCCGCGCACGCAGCGCAAGGTGCCGATCGAATTCCTCAAACCCAACCCGCGCAATCCGCGGCGCAGCTTCGCCGATGCCGAGCTCGGCGAACTTGCCGATTCGATCAAGGCGCGCGGCGTGATCCAGCCGATCGTGGTGCGCGCGATCAAGGGCGCGCAGGACCGTTTCGAGATCATCGCCGGCGAACGGCGCTGGCGTGCCTCGCAGCTTGCCGGTCTGCATGAAGTGCCGATCGTGCCGGTCGAGGTCTCCGATTCCGACGCGCTCGAGATCATGATCATCGAGAACGTCCAGCGCGAAGACCTCAACGCGATGGAAGAGGCGCTGGGCTATCACGCGCTCGCCGACGAGTTCAAACGCAGCCAGGAAGAGATCGCCAAGATCGTCGGCAAGAGCCGCAGCCATGTCGCCAACATGATGCGGCTGACCAAATTGCCGAGCGAGGTGCAGGCGCTGATCTCCAAGGGCGATCTCTCCGCCGGCCACGCCCGTGCGCTGATCGGCGTGCCGGATCCGCTGGCTGCCGCCAAGCGCATCGTTGCCGAGGGCCTCAACGTCCGCCAGGCCGAGGCGCTGGCGCATGAGGAGGGCGTGCCGGAGCGCAAGCCGCAGAAGGCGCGTTCTGGCAGCGCGGCCAAGGTCGACAAGGATGCCGATACGCTGGCGCTGGAGAAGCGCGTCAGCGATGCGCTCGGCCTCGCCGTCACCGTCAGCCATCGTGATCCCGGCGGCACCGTGCAGATCAACTACCGCAACCTCGAGCAGCTCGACGAAGTGGTGCGGCGGCTCGAGGGCGGTTAGCTCATCCGACATCTCTCCACGTCATTGCGGGCGTAAGCGAAGCAATCCATTTCTCTGCATGTGCGGAGCGATGGATTGCTTCGTCGCTTCAGCGCAAAATTGCTTTCGCAATTTTGTCGCGAGCTCCTCGCAATGACGGTGGTTGCGACGTCCCGGCTATCCCCGCCGCTTCGCGTTCGCCGCGATCGAGAGCAGCGCGCGCTGCCCGATCACCGCGGCGAGCGAAGCCTGCTTGCGCATGTCGAGCGCCGCGGTCGCGAGCTGATCGATGATGGTCACCAGCCGCGGCGGGGTGAAATTGCGCAGCGCGATCTCGACCATGGGCTTGCGCGAGAAATGCAGCCGCGGAAATCCGCCTTCGAGCACCGCGGATGCCGGCGTGCCGTCCGCGATCGCCAGCGCCGATTTGTGCAGCCACGCCGCCTGGCGCTGCGCAGCCGAGATGATCACGCCGGGATAGGTGCCGGCGACCATCGCCTTCGTGAACTCGCTTTCCACCAGCGCGGCATTGCCGGCGAAGGCGCCGTCGACGATCGGGTCGAGCTTCAGCTCGGAGGCGTCGGAGACCACGGTCATGACGTCGTCGAGCGTGATCTCGCCCTTGCCGTGCGCGAACAGCGCGAGCTTGCGCAGCTCGTTGCGCGAGGCCATGCGGTCGCCGCCGAGCAGCGACATCAGCACCGCGCGCGCATCGCTCGCCAGCCGCAGGTTGGATACGCGGAGCTCTTCCTCGATCAACTTGGTCAGGTCGCGTTCGGTGTCGGGATAGCATCCGATCGCGACCGCGTTCTTGGCGCGCTCGCAGATCTTGCGCAGCGGCGATTCCGGCCGGAGCTCGCCGGCCTCGATCACGATGCGGCAGTCTTTCAGCGCGGCGGTCTCGGTCAGCGTCTCGACGCCGCTTGCGAAATTGCGCGAGCCGGCGCGGACGCGGATGGCGCGGCGGCCGCCGAACAGCGGTACCGTCATCGCTTCATCGACCAGCCGCGACGGCTCGGCGGCGAGTTCGTCGCCATCGAGCCGCACCAGCGAGAACGGATCGTTGGGATCGTCGACCGCGGAGGCCATCAACGCGTCGGCGCGCTCGCGTACCAGCCCTAAGTCCGGGCCGTACAGCAGGATGATCGGTCGTCCGGCGTCCGGCCGGGCGAGGAAGCTGTCGATCTCTTTTCCGCGAAGTGCGACCAATGCGTCGATCAGGTCCCGCTGGAGAAGAACGAGGCGAGCCGGGTCTGGATATTGTCGGCGATCTCGTGCGCGGCGCGGTCCTCTGCGTCGCGCAGGGCGCGGGTGCGAGCGAAGCGCTGGTAGGAGCCCGGCATGTCATAGGATACGCGCGAGAACGTGGTACCGGTCATGACCGACTTGTTCGAGGCGATCTCGATCAGGTTGAACTGGGCGTCGACGCCATAGTTCTCGCTGCTCGGCAGCGCGGTGGCCGGGTCGATCATCAGCGAGGAGCGGCTGGTGGTGAAGCGCAGCACCAGCCGGTGCGTCGGCGGCATGCCAGTGGCGGTGCCGTAGAGCTTGAAGGCGAGGGCATTGCGGACCTCGACGCCGACCCGGGCCTCGCGGGAGGCATTCGGCTTGTCGACCGGCGGAACCTCGACGCCCATCAGCTTTTCGCGCAGCGCGGGCGAACCGTCGAGGGTGCGCTCGGCATACATCGGCTGGAAGCATCCGGCCGTCAGCGCGGCCAAGGCGGCCACGGCTACAAACCGGGCGGCGATCCTGATCCTAGCCGACAACATTGACGATCCTCATGGGCACCACGATCACCTTGCGGACGGGTTTGCCGTCCAAGGCGGCTTTTACCGCATCGAGCGCCAAAACGGCAGCCTCTATCTCCGCATTTTGGGCGGTGCGTGGCACGGTGACATCACCTCGTTTTTTACCGTTGACCTGGACGACCAGGGTCACGCTGTCTTCGACCAGCAAATCGCGCTCGATTTGCGGCCAATCGGCCTCGGAAACCAGCCCGGTTCGGCCCAGAACCACCCAGCACTCCTCGGCCAGATGCGGCATCATCGGCGAGAACAGCTGGACCAGGATCGTCGCAGCCTCCTTGACGGCCCAAGCAACGTCCGGAGAGACATCCGGCGCCGGCTTGTCGCCTTTGGCCAGCACTTCGGCCAGCGCATTGGCGAATTCGCGGATATGGGCGAGGCAGACGTTGAAATGCAGCCGCTCGATCCCGGACGACACCTTGTCGAGCGCGCCATGGGCCGCCTTGCGCAGCGCCTGCGCCTCGGGTCCGAACGAAGCCGGCCGGGCCGCCGGCGCCGCCTTGGCGATCTCCGCCGATTCGTTCACCAGCCGCCACAGCCGCTGCACGAAGCGGGCGGCGCCCTGCACCCGCTCGTCGCTCCAGATCACGTCGCGGTCCGGCGGCGAGTCCGACAGCATGAACCAGCGCGCCACGTCGGCGCCGTAGCTCGCGATGATGTCGTCGGGGTCGACGGTGTTCTTCTTCGACTTAGACATCTTCTCGATCGGGCCGATCTCGATGTCTTCGCCGGTCGCCAGCAGCACCGCGCGGCGAGCGTTACCATCAACCTCGATCTTCACCTCGGCCGGGGTGACCCAGCTGCCGTCGGCCTTCTGGTAGGTCTCGTGCACCACCATGCCCTGGGTGAACATGCCGGCGAACGGCTCCGACATGTCGATGTGGCCGGTGGCCTTCATCGCGCGGGTGAAGAAGCGGCTGTAGAGCAGATGCAGGATCGCGTGCTCGACGCCGCCGATGTACTGGTCGACCGGCATCATCCGGTTGGCGATCGCCGGCGTGGTCGGCGCGGTCTCGTTCCACGGATCGGTGAAGCGCGCGAAGTACCAGGACGAGTCCACGAAGGTGTCCATCGTGTCGGTCTCGCGCACCGCCTTGCCGCCGCACTTCGGGCAGTTGACGTGCTTCCAGGTCGGGTGATGGTCGAGCGCGTTGCCCGGTCTGTCGAAGGAGACGTCCTCCGGCAGTGTCACCGGCAACTGATCGTCCGGCACCGGCACCACGTCGCATTTGGGGCAATGGATCACCGGGATCGGGCAGCCCCAATAACGCTGGCGCGAAATGCCCCAGTCGCGCAGGCGGAAATTGACCTGACGCTCGCCGACCGGCGCGTTGCCGCGGACTTCGCTCTCCAGCCGTTTCGCAACGTCTTCCTTGGCAGCTTCGATGGTCATGCCGTCGAGGAAGCGCGAATTGATCATGCGGCCGTCGCCGTCATAGGCGGTGTCGGTGATGACAAAGGTCTTCGGGTCCTGCCCTTCAGGGCAGACCACCGGGACGTTGCCGAGATTGTACTTGTTGACGAAGTCGAGGTCGCGCTGGTCGTGCGCGGGGCAGCCGAAGATCGCGCCGGTGCCGTATTCCATCAGCACGAAATTCGCGACATAGACCGGCAGCTTCCAGCTCGGATCGAACGGATGCACCGCCTTGATGCCGGTGTCGAAGCCCTGCTTCTCGGCGGTGTCGATGATCGACTGCGCGGTGCCGATCTTCTTGATGTCGGCAATGAACGCGGCGAGATCAGGATTCTTCGCGGCAGCGGCCTGCGCCAGCGGATGATCCGCCGAGATCGCCATGAATTTTGCGCCGAACAGCGTGTCCGGCCGTGTGGTGAAGATCTTCAGCTCGCTCTCACCGGCCGGCGTGGTTGCCGGATCCAGCGCGAAGCGGATCAAGAGGCCCTCGGAGCGGCCGATCCAGTTGCGCTGCATCAGCCGCACCTTGTCGGGCCAGCGGTCGAGACCATCCAGCGCGTCCAGCAGCTCCTGCGCGTACTTCGTGATCTTGAAGACCCACTGGCTCATTTCCCGTTGTTCGACAACGGCGCCCGAACGCCAGCCGCGGCCGTCGATCACCTGCTCGTTGGCGAGCACGGTCATGTCGACCGGGTCCCAGTTCAGCTTGCGCTTCTCGCGTTCGGCGAGGCCGGCAGCCAGCATGTCCAGGAACATCTTCTGCTGATGCTTGTAGTAGCTGGGGTCGCAGGTCGCGAACTCGCGGGACCAGTCGAGCGACAGCCCGATCGACCGCAGCTGCTTCTTCATCGCGGCGATGTTGTCGTAGGTCCAGGCCTTCGGCGCCACCTTGCGCTCGATCGCGGCGTTCTCGGCCGGCAGGCCGAACGCATCCCAGCCCATCGGGTGCAGCACGTTGAAACCCTTGGCGCGCATGAAGCGGGCCAGCACGTCGCCGAGCGTGTAATTGCGGACATGGCCGATATGGATGCGCCCCGACGGATAGGGGAACATCTCGAGCACGTAATATTTCGGCCGCTTATCGTCGTTCTTGGAGGCAAAGATCGCCTTTTCGTCCCAGATGGCTTGCCAGCGGGGTTCGGATTCACGGGCGTTGTAGCGTTCGGCGGTCATGAAATCGCAGGGTTTTCGGTGATTTTCGGGTCCCATCCGGGGACGGCGGACTAGGCCACAAAAACGCCCATGGGGTCAACGGCTTGGGGCCCGGCAAATGCTCATGCCGGGGCGCCGCCAGCAGTCTTCCCGTCGTCCTGGCGAAAGCCAGGACCCATAACCACAGGCGTTTGTTGGGAAAGGGGTCGCGGCCCCAGCTTCGCGCAATCATCAGCCGCGGGGGTAATGGGTCCTGGCCTTCGCCAGGACGACACCGAATGTACAGCTTCGCCGGTGGTCAAGGTTCCGCATTTTCGCGACGCGATCCGGTGCTTAGCCGAGGGCGTCAATGTCTGCGCAAAGCGTCGGTCGTGTTTGATGCTAGAGGTACGACGGATGATCGCGCTGATCTCGGGGGCGCAAGATCCTGGATGAAATCCCTGAGTGCCTCGGTGTCGAACGGCTTGCGGAGGATCTTCAGGCTCGGCGGTGCTGCATTTGCGGCATCGCTGTAACCGGTTGTCAGGGCGATCGGCAAACCCGGGTAGCGTGACCGCACTTCTCTCGCGAGCCCGACGCCATCGATGGTTCCTGGCATGACGATATCGCTGAAGACGAGATCGATCCTGGTGCCGGCATCGAGCAGTTTCAACGCCGCTTCGGCCGAATCCCGATAGATCGTTTCATAGCCCAGATGCTCGAACAGCGAGGATGTGACGTCAGCCACTTCGGGGCTATCGTCGACAACGAGAACCGTCTGCCGCTGCGGCTGTCTCGGCCTTGCTCTGGCGGCGGCGAGGTCTTTGCTGGCGGTCTGCTCGTCTGCGCAGGACGGCAAATAGATTGTAATCGTCGTTCCCTGACCAACCTTGCTGTCCGCCGTCACCGTTCCGCCAGCCTGATGCGCGAAGCCATAGACTTGGGACAGGCCGAGCCCGGTCCCCTTGCCGACCTCCTTGGTCGTGAAGAACGGATCGAACATCTTGGACAGAAGATTCGGCGGAATACCGGTGCCGGTATCGCCAAGCGCGATGGCAAAGAAAGCCTTTGCGCGGCGATCGCCGCCGGTCTCCTGGTTCGCGGTCACCGCATGGACGGACAAGGTGAACGTGCCGCCGCTCGGCATTGCATCGCGCGCATTGACGGCGATGTTGACGATCGCGAGCTCCAGCTCGGCGAGGTCCACCTTGACCGACGCTATGCCCTCACCGACGTTCTCGTTGTAGACGATGTTTCCGCGCAGTGAGCTCTCGATCATCGTCCGCATGTTCTTGATGGACGCGTTCAGATCGACGACCGTCGGGCTGAGATGCTGATGACGAGAGAAGGTCAGCAATTGGCGCGTGAGGCTCTCGCCGCGTTTGGCCGCGGTCTGGATGGCTTCGATTGCTTTGGGCAGTTTCGGATCAAGCAGGCGCGTGAAGATCTGGGCGCTGCCTCCGATGATCATCAACAGATTGTTGAAGTCGTGCGCAATCCCGCCGGTCAGTTTGCCGATCGCCTCCATCTTCTGCGACATCGCGAGCTGTTCGCGGGCCTGAACCAGCTTCTCCTCCGCGTCGCGCCGCTCGGTTGCGTCGCGCAGAATACTGATGAAGCCGATCAGGTTTCCTGCGTCATCATGGCTCGACGACACGGAGCCCGTGATGAAGAACGGCGTGCCATTCTTTCTGATCCGCCAACCCTCGACGTCGTACTTGCCTCTTTCGATTGCCGTCTCCAGCGCGTGTGCGGGCGAACCCGCGCGGCGTTCATCCGGCCGATAGAAAATTCCAAAATGCTTGCCGATGATTTCGTCCGAGCTGTAGCCGATGATCTTTTGAGCGGTGCTGTTCCAACTCGTGACGTGTCCCTCGCGATCGAGCGCGAAAATCGCATAGTCGACGACGCCTTCGATAAGGGTCTGGAAATGCCGCCTGATGTTGTCGAGCGCCAGGGCTTTCCGTTCAAGTTGATCGTTCAGTTGGTCCCGGACAGAAAGGAGATGGGCTTCCGCGGTCTGGCGCGTCGCAATGGCCGCTGCCAGCGCAAGAGGAGCTGCCGATGCGCTGATCGAAAGCACGAGCAAGGATAACAGTGCGCCATTCGGATCCGTTTTCGGAAACGGCTCATTCCCGACCGAGAACCCCCATACGGCCATGCCGACGAAAATGAACGCAGCCGTCGACACGGTGCGTCGATCGCCGCGCAGTCCGGCCCAGATCAAGGGGAGTAGAGCCAGAAAGCCCAGAAGGCTCCGATGCGGCAGCAGCACGTCGAGGTCGGGGCTGATGAGGTCGCTGCCGATGAGCGGGCTGTAAGCAACGATTCCGACGATGCCGGCGAGAGCGGGGACCGCGATCGATTCCAGCAGCTTCCATTTGGAAGGAATGCGGAAGGGCATCGTCGCCCAGAGCACGATGAGCGGAGCAATCACCAGCGCTCCGGCAGCGTCCGCAAGCCACCAGGTCACCCCGGCGCCGACGGAATCGGAGAGGCTCGATTCATTGGCGAGCGCAGAGCCGGCCGAGGCAATGGCTGAGCTGACGATCGTCGTCGGCGCAAAGCAAATGATTGCAAACTTTGCGACACCGACAGGCGTGGCAAACGTCTGGCGACCGTTCGACCAACGGTCGATCAGCCATGTCCCGGCACATGCAGCAAGCAGGCTGCCGGTCCCGGCGGTGCCAAGTTCCAGCAGCGATCGGTCGGCCATGAAGTAGGGAGAGACGGCCCCCATCAGGATCGCCGGCCAGATCCGGTAGCCGCGCAGCAGGACCAGCGCGAGCGCAAGCCCGGTCGGCGGCCATAGCGGTGTCGCGGTTGGGTTGATCGCGGGAACCAGTCGCGCGGCTTCGGCAAGGCCGCCATAAATCGCGGCGATGATCAGGATTTCGACCGCGTAGGTCGCAATGCTCCGAGCGTCGCCAAAAGCGAGCACCCTGGCCTGATCGAACGTTGCCCTTTCCATCGCAAGCCTTTGCCGAGGGCATTTCAAGAATGCGGTGGCGACCTGTCCCCTGATCCAGTGTCACCAAAAGAGGCGAATCGCATCGTCATGGCGTCGATGTTCCCGCCAAGCACTCAACGCAGTTTTGACCAAAGCATGGCCGCACGATAGTGAGTAGAGGGGCGCCCGGCAATTTCGGAACGAGGGGGCTATCGGGCAACACCATTGACCTAATAGCGGTGGCGCACCGGGATCCGAAACAGGTCACGGCGGAATCCGGAATACAAATTGGGTACGATCCGCTGCGTGTCGATGAGAGCACCGGCAGTTATTCTGCCTGTTGGCGCGAGGGATCAGATGCTCCACCTGCACGGGGCGATGCAGCTAGCTCGCCAGCGCCATCCCGGCTTCATCCAGCGTCTGCAGGAAGCCGTGCTCGATCACGGCATTCCTGCCGCGGCGCTTGGCGGCGTAGAGGGCGGCATCCGCGGCTTCGATCAGGTCGCCGGGGCGCTGGGTCTCGTTCGGCTTTGTGGTTGCGACGCCGACGCTGACGGTGACGACGCAATGGCTCGAGGGCGCGTGCGGCACGGCGAGCCCGAGCACCGCGGTGCGCACGGTCTCGCCGATCGCGAGCGCATGGGCGGCGTCGGTGTTCGGCAGCAAGAGGCAGAATTCCTCGCCGCCATAGCGGCCGGCGAAGCCCATCGTGTCGGCGGCGATTCCGGACAGCACCTCACCGATCCGCGTCAGGCAGGCGTCGCCTTCGGGATGGCCGTAGGTGTCGTTGTAGAGTTTGAAGTGATCGACATCGATCATCATCAGCGACAGTTCGCATTCATACTGCTGCGCCCGCATCCACTCGAAATCGAGCCGGCTCTGGAAGCCGCGCCGGTTGGCAAGGCCGGACAGTGCGTCGATCGAGGCCATCACGGTGAGGCGGTCGTTGGACTCGACGAGCTCGCGCTCGCGCTGGCTGAGCTGCGCGGCCATCGCGTTGAAGGCGCGCGCCAGCGGGACGAATTCCGACGGCAGCTTGTGCTTGGCGACGCGCGCCGACCAGTCGCCCTCGCCGAATCGCCGCGCCATGCCGGTCATCAGCTCGATCGGATGGATGACGAGCCGCTCCGCGCCGACCAGGGCGCCGAGCAGCACGAACAAGCAGACGAAGCCGAGCTGCAGATAGGCGGTGCGGATCTCGCGGTTGATCGCCGCTGTTACCTTGGCCTCGTCCATGCTGACGATCAGGCGGGACTGCGTTCCGACGATGCGGGCGAAACTCAGCGTGCGCTGCGCGCCATCGGCGGCCGTGAACGACACCGTGCCGGACGGCTCGTCGTAGCTCAGCGCCTTCTCGGCAATCGCCGACATCAGAGGGATGGTGTCGAGCGAGTGGCCGATCAGGCTGGCATGATCCGATGGAGCGGCGATCACCACCCCGGTGCTGTCCACCAGCACGGCCGACATGCCGGGCTGGCCGCCGAGATTGGCCATGATCTGCGACAGCCAGTCGATGTTGATGCCGGCGACCACGACGGCATCCTGCTCCGGATTGATCGCCGCCACCGGATAGGCGGCCATCATCATCGGCCGGCCGTTGGTCCTGCCGCGCAGATAGTCGCTGAACACGAAGCCACGGTTGTCCTGCGCCTTCTTGAAATATTCGCGATCGCCGAGATTGAGCCCGACCTGCATGTTGAGCGTCGAGCATTGCACGACGCCGTCCCGGGAGACGAACATGATGCTGCGGATCCAGGGCAGCACCGTCGGCAGGCTGGCGCGCAGCACCTCGCAGCTCTGCCCAATGCCGCTGGAGGCGCGGATATAGGCCGCCGATTTCAGCATGGTCTCGACCGAGGAGACCACCTCGCGCTGGGTCTCGGCGGCGTGCGCGGTGAGGTTGGCATAGCCGGCGGCGGCCTGCGCGATCTGCTTGCTGCGGGAATCTTCCAGGGTGCGGACGCGATCGAGCATCAGCGGCGCGACCAGCATCACCGCAAGCAGGGCGAGCCGGGCACGAATACCCAGAACCTTCTTGAGCCTGACCCGGTTGCGGTTGAAAGTAACGCCCGACATTCTATTCCCTTGCCCGCGCGCAAGGTAGAATGCAGGGCTTCAAAAAGCCTTTCCCGAATTTGGTAAAATTCGAGCCAACCCCCGCATCTTGTCAGAGAACGGCACAAGCATGACGCAAAGCCCGACCACGCCGTTATCGGCTGATTCACCACATGGTCTCGCCGCCGTGGAGCAGGCGATCACGCATGCCTGCAAGGAAGCGCGGCGCGACCGCGCGTCGGTGACGCTGATCGCGGTGTCGAAGACCTTCGCGGCCGACGCAATTTTGCCGATTATCGGCGCCGGCCATCGCGTATTTGGCGAAAATCGCGTGCAGGAGGCCAAGGGCAAGTGGCCGGAGCTGATCAAGGCTCATCCGGGCGTGCTGCTCCATCTGATCGGGCCGTTGCAGTCGAACAAGGCGAAGGAGGCGGTTGCGCTGTTCGATGCGATCCATTCGGTCGACCGCGCCAGCATTTGCGAAGCGTTAGCCAAGGAAATCAAAAATCAGGGCAAGCGCCCGGAACTGTTCGTCCAGATCAATACCGGTGAGGAGTCGCAGAAGGCCGGCGTCGCGCCGCAGGATGCGGATACCTTCATCGCGGCGTGCCGCGAAAAGTATGATTTGCCGATCTCGGGACTGATGTGCATTCCGCCGGTCGACCAGGCGCCGGCTCCGCATTTCGCGCTCTGCGCCAAGATCGCTGCGCGCAATGGCTTGAAGAATCTCTCGATGGGCATGAGCGCGGATTTCCCCGTGGCAATCGCGATGGGCGCCACCCACGTGCGGGTGGGTTCGGCGATCTTCGGCACGCGGACGAAGCCGCATAACTAATTGTCGTCCCGGCGAAGGCCGGGACCCATAACCACCGAAGTCAGTTGCAGGCTCCATATCTAGCCGCATGCCTCTTCCTGAGGCCGCGGCGTATGGTCCTGGCTTTCGCCAGGACGACGATGCGGATTGTCTGTACGCCGTCAGTAAACCCGTCATCCTGACAGCTTGTGAAGCTTTCGGGTTTTGCCTTTTACGTCTGTAGGTCGGGTGGGTTTGGTTTTTTGCGCAGCTGCGGCCGGGTGGCCGATGTGGTGT
>QQTW01000023.1_pt1 | contig 140757 bp, 122 predicted proteins | sample 1904831 | NCBI WGS metagenome assembly QQTW01 (sample SAMN09435610, study PRJNA476489) | Subsurface metagenome, whole genome shotgun sequencing project. | reverse complement strand
CCTCCGCCAAAGCCGAAGTGCCGCAATATGAATCACACGAAATACCGATTCGGGAATCCCCACCCAACTAGATGTGTGCATGCCCTAGGGCGAAAGCCGGGACGACGGGTGGGGATATTCGCGAAAACCCTACTTCTCGCGGAACGAGCGCATGAACTGGTCGTGCAACGGCTTCATCAGATACGACAGCATGGTGCGGTCGCCGGTCTGGACGAAGGCTTCCACCGGCATGCCGGGGATGATCTTGACCTCGCTGCCGAGGCGCGCGACTTCCTCCGGCGGCATCGAGACGCGGATCGTGTAGTAGCTCTGCCCGGTGCGCTGATCGGTGTTGACGTCGGCGGAGACGCGGGTGACGACGCCATTCAACTCCGGCGTGGTGCGCTGGTTGAAGGCGGAGAGCCGTAGCACGGTCTTCTGTCCGACCTGAAGCTTGTCGATGTCCTGCGGATTGACCTTGGCCTCGACCGACAGGTCGTCGGCCCTCGGCACGATCATCATGATGGCATCGCCCGCGGTGATGACGCCGCCGACGGTGTGGACGGTCGACTGCAGCACCACGCCATCCTGCGGCGCGCGGATCTCGATACGACGGAGCTGATCCTCGGCGGTCACCTTGCGCTCGACGAACTCGCCGATCTTGTCGTTGGTCTCGCGCAGGTCCTTCGAGACCTCCGACAGCATGTCCTTGTCGACCTGGATGATCTGCAGCTCGGTCTCGGTGATCTTGCCCTTGGCCTGGGCGCGCGAGGCGATGTACTGCGCGCGCTCGCCGGAGAGCCGCGCCGCGTCGCGCTCCAGCGTGGTCAGGCGGGTGAGCTGCACCAGATGCTGCTCGTAGAGCTGGCGGACGCCGACCAGCTCCTGCTGCACCAGCGCGATCTCCTTGTCCTTGGCAGCCTCCTGCGCCTGCAGGCCGGAGATCTCCTCGTTGAGCTGGGTGACCCGCTCGCGCAACTGCGCCTTCTGGCCGGTGCGGCCGTTGACCCGCACCTCGAACAGCTTGGTCTCGCTCGCCATGATATCGCGAACGTCGGGATCCCTGGCCTGCTCGGTGAGCTGCGGCGGAAACGCGATCTTGTCGAGGCCTTGCTGTTCGGCCTGGAGCCGGGCCGCGCGCGCGTAGAGGCCGTTCAGCGTCTTGACCACGATCGCAAGGCTCGCCTTGACGACAGTCTCGTCGAGGCGCACGACGACGTCGCCCGCCTTGACCGTGTCGCCGTCGCGCGCCAGGATTTCGCCGACGACGCCGCCGGTCGGATGCTGCACCTTCTTGACGTTGGTATCGACCACCACCGAGCCCGGCGCGATCAGCGCGCCCGAGATCGGCACCGTCGCCGCCCAGCCGCCGACACCACCGCCCAGCACCAGCACCACGGCGAGGCCGACCACGAGGTGCTTCCTGATCGAAGCATGTGCATTGCGCGGTTGATCGGTCATGCGGGCGCTCGTGCGGTCGCTCATGACTTGGCCGCCCCGGCATCGGCGACGATCTTGATCGGCGTCGGCACCGGCGGCGCGGCGCGCTGAAGCACCTGCGCCAGCACGGTTTCCTTCGGGCCGAAGGTCTGCATGCGGCCGTCCTTCAGCACCAGCAGCTGGTCGACCCCCTCGATGCCGATCGGCCGGTGCGCGACCACGATGACGATGGCGCCGCGCTCGCGGGCGCCGCGCACCGCGCGGGTCAGCGCCTCGTCGCCTTCGCTGTCGAGGTTGGAGTTCGGCTCGTCCAGCACGATCAGGAACGGATTGCCGTAGAGCGCGCGCGCCAGCGCGACGCGCTGCGCCTGGCCGGCGGAGAGCGCGGTGCCCTGCTCGCCGACCTGGGTATCGTAGCCCTCGCGCATCTTGATGATCATCTCATGCACGCCGGCCTCCTTGGCCGCCGCGATGATGCCGTCGGACTTGGCGTCGGGATCGAACCGGCAGATGTTCTGCGCGACGCTGCCGGCGAACAGTTCGACGTCCTGCGGCAGATAGCCGACATGGCGGCCGAGCTCGTCCGACGACCATTGATCGAGCGCGGCGCCGTCGAGCCGCACCTTGCCGCGTGCCGGCACCCAGACGCCGACCAGCGCCCGGATCAGCGACGACTTGCCGGACCCGCTCGGGCCGATCACGCCGACGCCGCTGCCGGCTTCGACGGCGAAGCTGACGTCCTGCACGATGGGGCGCTGGTCGCCCGGCGCGACCATGGTCACCGCCTCGACCGCGAGTTTCTTCTTCGGCGCCTGCAGCAGGGTCTGCTCCGGCCGCGCCGGAATCTGCTGCAGCAGGCGGTTGAGGCGCTGCCAGCTCTGCCGCGCGGCGACGAAGCTCTTCCAATGCGCGATCGCGAGATCGACCGGCGCCAGCGCCCGCGCGCTCAGGATCGAGCCGGCAATGATGATGCCGCCGGTGGCCTCCTGGTGGATCACGAGATAGGCACCGACCGCGAGCACGGCCGACTGCAGCATCATGCGCAGCACCTTCGCGACCGCACCGAGCCCGCCGGTGACGTCGCTGGCACGCTGGTTGCCGGACAGATACTCCTCGTTGGCCTCGTTCCAGCGCTTGTTCATCCGCCCGGCCATGCCCATCGCCACCAGCACTTCGGCGTTGCGGCGGCTGGAGACGGCGAGATCGTTGCGCCGCGACGCGAGCGACATCGCCTCCCTGGCCGGCGTGCGCGACATGTATTCGGTGATCAGCGTCAGCGTCACCAGGATGATGGCGCCGACCAGCGCCGTGACGCCGAGCAGCCAGTGGAACGCGAAGCAGATCAGCATGTAGAACGGCAGCCAGGGCAGATCGAAGAACGCACCTGGACCCATGCTGCCGAGGAAGGAGCGCACATTGTCGAGGTCGCGCAGCGGCTGCAGACCCTCGCTGCGATTGCCGGCTATCAGCGGCAACCGCACGATGGTGTCGAACACCCGCGCATTGAGCGCTTCGTCGAGCGAGGTGCCGACGCGGCCGAGGATCCGCCCGCGCAACAGATCGAGCACGCCCTGGGCGATGTAGAGCACGGCCGCGATGACGACGAGGCCGACCAGGGTCGGCACGCTGCGACTCGGCAGCACCCGGTCGTAGACCTGCAGCATGAACATCGAACCTGTCAGATACAGCAGGTTGATCATGCAGCTGATGAGGCCGACGCCGATGAAGGCACTGCGGCATGCGCGCAGCGCCTCAGCCAGTTCGGAACGCCGGACAGCGGGCGCGGCTGCCATAAAAAAGATCTCTGCAAAACGAAAGAGTTACGTGATCACCACGTTGTACAGGCGTTTGCGACCACCGTCCATTTCAAGTCGCGCCGACCAAAGCACGGTTCGCGGGCTATTTTTGTGATCCCACAGACAGTTGACGGAATAAACAGGGTTAACCGGCCGCGGAACCCGGGCTTGCGGCGGACGCGCTTCTCGGAAAGGGCACGAGAACGACCGACATCGAGACCCGGCCGATCTCGCCATCGACATCGAGCAGCACCCCGCTGCCGACGCCGAGCCCGGCCTCCGGGCGCCAGCGGGCCTCGGCACGAACACCGATCCACGCGCCCCGCGGCGGCCTGAACAGCTGCACTGTGAGGTTCGGATTGGGATCGGCCACCACGTTCTGCACCGGGCGCGCGATGCCATGGGTCCAGTCGGCCGGACCGAGCACGCGTGCGAGCGGGCCGGCATCCGCAATCACGTCGTGATGCATGCGGAACCAGGCGACGTCGCCGCCGGCGCGGGCTTCCATCGCGTCCATGAACCAGCTGCGGCCGTGGACGGCGTGCGGGCGGCGCAGCGGAAAGCGCATCGGATCGATCTAGTCGGCCGCGCCGGCCTGAAAACCGGGGACCTCGGCCGCACGTTCGCGCGACAGCGTCACCCGCACGGTCGCGCAAGGCTGCGGCTCCCCCGCCGGCCAGAGTGTGTTGTCGACGACGCTGACCCGGCCGCCTTCGGTCACCACGGTGACATGCGTGCGCAACTCCGCCATCGGTGTCGGCCGCAGGAACCAGGCCGACGCCGAGATCGCGACGCCCCAGTTGCGCGCATTGGCGATGGCCTCGACCTCGGCAGTCAGGAGGCTTGCGACCGCGCCGCCCTGAAGGCCAGCAAACGGCCCGGCCGCCAGCGCGGCGGGCCTCCAGTGATGCGGCGTGGCTGCAGGTTCGAAGATGGCCAAGGCGAATGGTCCTGAGGTGAGCGGGATTGAGCGTTCGGCCGATCTGATCCAAGAATAGCGGCCATGACAAAAGGCCATTCATCACTCGAGGTGAACAGGATTCATCCATTGGATGCCCCGGATCCGCGGGTCATCCCGCCGCTTGCGGCGCTGCTCGCCTTCGAGCGCGCCGCGACGCAGCTCAGCTTCCGCCGCGCCGCCCGCGACCTGTCGCTGAGCCCGTCGGCGATCAGCCACCAGATCCGCGGGCTGGAACAACAGTTCGGCACCAGGCTGTTCGTCCGCGGCGCGCGCTCGGTGCGGCTGACCGCGGACGGCGAACGCTACCTCGCAAAGGTGTCGGCGGCGCTGGCAATGCTGGACGAGGCGAGCCGCGACATGCTGCGGCAGCGCGGCGAGAGCGGCGGGGAACTGTGGATCAGCTCACTGCCGTTCTTCACCGGCGCGGTGCTGCTGCCGGCGCTGCCGGAGTTCAAGCGGCGCCATCCGCAACTGACGCTGCGGATCGAGGCCACCCATCAATATGCCGACTTCAACGGCTCCCGCGTCGACGTCGCGATCCGCTACGGCCGGGAACATGCCGCCGGGCTGAGGGTCGAGCCGCTGGTCCAGGTCAGGGGATTGCCGGTCTGCACGCCGGCGCTGGTCAAGGCCGGGCTGCGCAGCCCGGCGGACCTGTCGCGCGAGGTGCTGATCCACGTCACGACGCAACCGCGGGCGTGGCCGGCCTGGCTGAAGGAGGCCGGTTTGCCTCACCTCGCCCCGCGCGGGCATCTTTGGCTCGACAGCGTGCCGGCGGTGCTGGAAGCCGCCGAGCATGGGCTCGGCGTGGCACTGGCGTTGGCGCCCCTGATCAAGGCGCGGCCGGGCTTCGGCAAGAAGCTGGTAGCGCCATTCGCGTTCGAGCCCACGCACAGCGAGACGATCTATCTGGTCTCCCGCACCGAGCAGGCCCGCGATCGCCGCATTGCGGCGGTGCGGCGCTGGATCGCCGATGCGGTGGCGCGCGCGAGCTAGACCGTGGCGGGTACAGGCTCTGCCAGGACGCAGCGTGCCTGGTGGCCGGGCGCGACTTGCACGTTCGGCGGCAGGCTTTCACTGCAGCGCGGTTCGGCGAACTTGCACCGCGGCGCAAACGAGCAGCTCGCCGGTGCGTGGTCGAGCGAGGGCGGCGTGCCCGGGATGGTCTCGAGCCGCTGGCCGCGCATCGCGCCGTGAATGGTCGAGGCCAGCAACCCGTTGGCATAGGGATGCACCGGCGTGCGCACGATCTCGCGCAAGGCGCCCTGCTCCACGATCTGCCCGGCATACATCACCGCGACCCGGTCACAGATCTCGATCGCAACGCCGATGTCGTGGGTGACGAAGATAACCGACATCCCGAACTCGCGCTGCAACTCGCGCAGCAGCAACAGGATCTGTATCTGCACCGTGGCATCGAGCGCGGTGGTCGGCTCGTCCGCAAGCAGGATCTTCGGCTTGCAGGCCAGCGCCAGCGCGATCATCGCACGCTGACGCATGCCGCCCGACATCTCGTGCGGATAGGACTCCAGCCGCCGCTTCGCCGAGGGGATCCGCACCACTTCGAGCATCTCAAGCGCACGGGCCGTGGCCTCGCGCTCGCTCTTGCCCTCGTGCCGCATCACCGTCTCGGCGATCTGGCGCCCGATGGTGTAGACCGGATCGAGCGCCAGCGCCGGCTCCTGGAAGATCATCGAGACGGTCTGGCCGCGGAATGCGGACAGCGCCTCGTCGTCCATCGCCAGCACCTCCCGGCCCAGCACCTTGACGCTGCCGGAGATCTGCGTGCGCTTTCGCGGCAGCAGCCGCATCAGCGCGCGCAAGGTCACGCTCTTGCCCGACCCGGACTCGCCTAGCAGCCCCAACACCTCGCCCTCGCCGAGCGACAGGCTGAGATCATTCACGGCATGGACCGTGCGATCGCCGGTGAAACGGATGTTGAGGTTGTTGATCTCGACGAGATTGGTCATGCGAGCTTGGGTACCCTGGCGTGGAAATCGGTCGCGCGCTGGAAAGCAGCGCCGATCCGGAGCAGCGTCGCCTCCTCGAAGGAGCGGCCGATCAGCTGCATGCCGACCGGCAGACCCGTCCTGGTGAAGCCGGAGGGAATCGAGAGCGACGGCAGGCCGAGATAGTTGACCGGGCGGGTGAACCGCGTCAGCCGCTGGATCACCGCCTCCGCACCCGGACCGTTACCGACATCGCTCTCGGCGATTGTCGGCGCCGGCACCGGCGAGGACGGCGCGATGACAGCATCGATCCCGGTGACCGCCGCATTGTGCGCGGCGAGCGCGGGCCCGCGCCAGCGCATCGCCTCGAGATAGGTGACGGCGGGAATGGTCAGGCCGTTCTGCAGCCGCATCAGCACCTGCGCGCCGTAATCCTGCGGCCGCTCGATCATCCAGCGCTTGTGGAAGGCGGCGGCCTCGGCCGCGAGCACCAGTTGCGACGCCCCGCTGAGCTGACGCTGATCCGGCAGCTCGACCGTGACGATCTCGGCACCTTCCTTCTTGAGGGTGGCAACCGTCTCGTCGAGGACGCGTGCCACCTCGGGATTGAGGTCATCGACGTAGAAGGCCGTCGGCACGCCGATCTTGAGACCCTTCAGCGACTGCCTGGTCGCAGCCAAATAGTCCGGCACCGGCTGCGTCGACGCGGTGAGATCTTCGGGATCGGCACCGGCCATCAGGCCAAGCAGCAGCGCGCAATCCTCCGCGGTCTGCGCCAGGGGACCGACGGTATCGAGCGACTGCGACAGCGGCATCGCGCCGGCGCGGCTGACGCGGCCGACGGTGGTCTTCAGGCCGGTAACACCGCAGAAATGCGCAGGCATCCGCACCGAACCGCCGGTGTCGGAGCCGAGCGCGGCGAAGGTCAGCCGCGCGGCGACCGCCGAGCCCGAACCCGACGACGAACCGCCGGTGATGTGCTCGGTGTTCCAGGGATTGCGCACCGGGCCGTAATGCACGTTATGACCAGTCGGCCCATAGGCGAACTCGACCATCTGCAGCGAGCCGAGCCGGACTTGGCCGGCATCCTTCAGCCGCTGCAACGCAGTCGCGGTCGTCTTCGGCACGAAGTCGCGGCGGATCAGCGAGCCGCAGGTCACGACCTTGCCGGCGTCGTAATACATGTCCTTGTGCGCCAGCGGCACGCCATGCAGCGCGCCACGGCTGTCGCCCCTGGCGAGGGAGGCGTCGGCCTCGGTGGCAGCGGCGAGCGCCTGCTCGGATTCGATCGCCATGAAGGCGTTGAGGCGCGGCTGCCACTCGGCAATGCGATGCAGCACGGCGCGCGTCACCTCATGCGAGGAGACCTTCTTCTCAGCGATCGCCTTGGCAACCGCGGTCAGCGTCATCAGGGCCGGATCAGAGCTCATTTCGACACCTTTGCGATCTGCGCCAGCAGGAAGCTCGCGGGTTCGAGATCGAACGGCAACGTGCCGGCGATCGGTGCGAAGCCGTCGAATGCCGGCCCGATCGAATTGGCGATCCGGGTGGCGACCTCGTCGTCAGCGGGCACGTCGGCAACGTGCGCGATCACCTTGACATCTTTTGGCGTGGGTCTGGTCATGCCGCGTTTTCTCCTTTTGCTTTTGCCGGCGCGCGGCTGTGCCCCGAGCCAGCAATGGCCATGTAGCACGCCGCTTGATGGCCCATTGTATCGAGATCGCTGAGTTTTGGCGTGTCGTTTGCGCAGAGCGGCTCCGCAAACGGACAACGGGTGTGAAACCGGCAACCCGGCGGCGGATCGATCGGGTTGGGCGGATCGCCGGAGATCGGCGGCACCTCGGTGCGCTTGTCGGGATCGGATGACGGCATCGCCGCCAGCAGCGCGCGGGTATAGGGATGCGCCGGCGCGTCCCAGACCGCATCGACCGGGCCGAGCTCGACGACCTCGCCGAGATACATCACCAGCACGCGGTCAGAGATGTAGCGGACGACGTTGAGATCGTGGCTGATGAACAGATAGGTCAGGCCGAATTCGCGCTTCAGATCGGCGAGCAGATTGAGCACCTGCGCCTCGACCGACTTGTCGAGCGCGGAGACCGCCTCATCGAGAATCACGAGCCGCGGCGAGAGCGCGAGCGCACGGGCGATGTTGACGCGCTGGCGCTGGCCGCCGGACACTTCGTGCGGATAGCGATTGGCGAAGATCTCCGGCCGCAATCCGACCTTGCCGAGCAGTTCGCGCGCCAGCGTCCGCGCCGTGTCGTCGGCCATGCCATGGACCTTTGGTCCGAACGCAATCGACTCCTCGATGGTGAGGCGCGGGTTGAGCGACGCGTAGCTGTCCTGAAACACCATCTGCACGCCGCGCCGCAGATCGCGCAGCGAGAGCGCCGGCCCGACCTGCCTCCCGTCATAGATGATGTCGCCGGCATCGCGCGTCATCAAATGCATCAGCAGCCGTGCCGTGGTCGATTTGCCGCAGCCGGACTCGCCCACGATGCCGACGGTCTCGCCTTTCATGACCGAGAACGTGACGTCGTCGACGGCGCGCACGGTCTTGCGCGGACTGAACAGCCCGCCGCGCACCGGGAAGTGCTTTGTCAGCCCGTTGACGTGCAGCAGTGGCTGCGCGGCGCCGCCGATGTCGGCGACCGGCTCCAGCATGTCGATTGGAGTGGTTGTATCGATCATGTCGAGCACGCGGGGATTACCCCTGCCCACCGGGCAGAGGTCGGCGCGTAGCGCCGGGTGAGGGCCTTAGGTCTCACGAGAGGGTATAACCCCTCACCCAGATCGCATCTAACGATGCGATCTGACCTCTCCCACAAGGGGAGAGGTGAACCGTCGTTGCGGGGAGAGATTGCGAGTATGGTCATCGCACTAGTTCCTGATGTCCATGGCGCTGCGCATGCCGTCGCTGAGCAGGTTGAAACAGATCGAGACCGCGAAGATCATCGCGCCGGGCAGCGCTGCGACCCAGGGATTGACATAGATCGCGGTGCGCAGCGTGTTCAGCATCAAGCCCCATTCCGGCTCCGGCGGCTTTGTCCCCAGCCCGAGGAAAGACAGGCCGGCGGCGAGGATCATGGACACCGAGATCAAGCCAGTGGCGTAGACGAAGATCGGGCCAAGCACATTGCCGAGCATGTGCACACGCATGATCGTGAAGGGACCGGCACCGGAGGCCCGCGCCGCCTCGACGAAGTCCATGTTGCGGACGCCGGTGGTGACGCTTTCGGCGACGCGGGTGATCTGCGGCACGAACACGATGGTCAGCGACACGATCGAATTGGTGATGCCGGCTCCGAGCGCGCCCGAGATCGCGATCGCCAGCAGCACCGAGGGGAAGGCGTAGAACACGTCGACGGTCCGCATGATCGCGGTGTTGAGCTTGCCGCCGACATAGCCGGCAACGAGGCCGAGCGAGGTCCCGATCGCAAAGGCGAAGATCACCGGCAGGATGCCGATCACCAATGAGAGACGGCCGCCATAGATCAGGCGCGCCAGCATGTCGCGACCGAGTTCGTCGGTGCCGAGCGGATAGCCCGGCGTGCCGATATGGCGCAGGCGCCGGATCATCGAGCCCTGATAGGGATCGGCGAGATGCAGCCACGGCGCCAGCAGCGCCGAGGCGAAGATCAGCAGCAGGACGACGGCGCAGGCCATGCTGACCTTGTCGCGCCTGATCCGTCGCCCGACCGTCGCCCAGTAGCCGCGCGCCTTGCTCGCGGGTGCGGCCTGCAATGCGGTATCGCTCATCGCACTCATGCGAAGCCTCTTGGTTGGAGCATGATCTCCGCGGAAAACCGGTCTCCACTTTTCCGGATCATGCTCTAGCTCCGCTTGATGCGCGGATCGATCGCGGCCTGCGCGATGTCGACCAGGAGATTGAGCAGCACGAAGAACAGCGCCAGCACCAGGATCGTGCCCTGCAGCAGCGGCAGATCGCGCTGGAAGATCGCGGAGTTCAAGAGCAGGCCAGAACCCGGCCAGGAGAACACGGTCTCGATCAGGATCGAGCCGCCGAGCATGTAGCCGAGCTGAAGTCCCATCACCGCGAGCGCGGTCGGCGCCGCGTTCTTGATGACGTGACGAAACACGCCGGTCTCGCGCAGGCCCTTGGCGCGGAGCGCTTCGACGAAATCCTGGCTCAGGATGTCGCCGGTCAGCGCACGCACCGTGCGGGTGACGATGCCCATCGGGATCACTGAAGTCGTGATCGCAGGCAGCACCAGATAGCGCAGATGCTCCCAGTCCCACGCCCAGGCTCCGGAGCCGCCGGGCCCGGCGCCGACCGCGGGCAGCCAGTTGAGCTGCACCGAGAAGATGATGACCAGCACCATGCCGAGCCAGTAATGCGGTAGCGAGACGCCGGCGATGGCGATCGAGGTCGCGACCTTGTCGACCCAGGTGTCGCGGAAATAGCCGGCGATCAGGCCGAACAGCAGGCCGAGCGTGAAGCCGATCATCGCGGCCGCGATCGCCAGCATCACGGTGTTGCCGACCGCGCGCATCACCTCCGACAGGACCGGCCGCCCGGTCGCAATCGAATTGCCGAGATCGCCATGGATCGCGCGCCACAGCCACAGGCCGAATTGCACGGGCAATGGGCGATCAAAGCCGTAGGCGCTGCGCAGTTGCGCGGCGAGCTCCTGCGAGGCATCGGCGGGCAGCACCGCAACCAGCGGGTCGCCGGGCGTGATGTGCACCAGGAGGAAGCACACCAGCGCCACGCTGAGCACGATCGGAATGACGTAGACGATCCGTCTGGACGTATAGGCGAGCACGTTGCGTTCTCTCTTCCTTCTCCCTTTGTGGGAGAAGGTGGCGCGCGAGGCGCGCCGGGTGAGGGGTTCTGTCCGCGGCTACAGTCAGTTCACGACAATAAGGAGTGTCCGCGGAGACAACCCTCACCGGCTTCGCTTTCAGCGAGGCCACCCTCTCCCAAAAGGGGAGAGGGTGCACCGATCACGTTGCCGGCATCACGGCGCGACCGTGACCGGCGAGAAGTCGACGAACCAGCTCTTCGGCTGCACGAAGCCCTTCACCTTCGGGCTCATCGCCCGCGGCGCGACGTCGTGGGCGACGTAGAGGAACGCCGCATCATCGACCGAGGCCGCATGCAGCTCGGCGAGCGCCGCGTCGCGCGCCGCCGGCTCGAAGGTCTGGCGCGCCTTCTTCACTAGCTCGTCAAACTTCGGATTGTTGTTGAAGCCCCAATTGTTGGAGACCGGCGGCGCCATGCCGGACTGCAGGAAGCGCACCAGCGCGAAGAACGGATCCATCGCCGCATAGGTGACGTTGATCGCGTTCGAACCGTTGGCCGACGGATCCTTGGTGCCGCGCCGCCAGTTGGTGAACAGCGTGTTCCACTCGATGACGTCGAGCTGCACATCGAAGTAGCACTCCGCCAACGCCTGTTGCAGATATTCGTTCATCGGCAGCGGCAGCATCTGGCCCGAACCCGACGCCGAGGTCTGGATCTTGACCGTCAGCTTCTTGTTCGGACCGAAGCCCGCCTCCTGCATCAGCTTCTGGGCGGCCGGCTTGTCGTACTTGATCTGGAAGGTCGGATTGCCGCGCCAGGGATGGCCCGGCTCGAACGTGCCGGTCGCCGGCACCATCAGGCCTGCGAGCAGACCGTCGCGCAGCCCTTCGCGATCGATGCAGAGGTTGGCGGCCTTGCGGACGCGGATGTCATTCCACGGCGAGCCCTCGACGCGGGAAAACTGCCAGGGCCAGACATGCGGCTCCTCGTTGGAATAGAGGTTGAAGCCACGCTGCTTGATCTCGGGCAATGCGTCCGGCGCCGGCGCCTCGATCCAGTTGACCTGCCCGGACAGCAGCGCCGCGGTGCGCGCATTGGCCTCCGGCATCGGCAACAGCACCATCTTGTCAGTCTTCGGCACGCGGGCCTTGTCCCAATAGTTCTCGTTCTTCACCAGCTCGAGCCGCTCGCGCGGGGTGAAGCTCGACATCTTCCAGGGGCCGGTGCCCGACGCGTCCTTGGCGAATGCGGCCCATGCGGCCTGCGACTTCGCCTTGGCGTCGGCGCCTTCGGCCTTGTCGTAGAACTGCTGCCACTTGGCCGGGCTCGCCATGAACAGATTGGTGAGGTTGATCGGCAGGAAGCTGTCCGGCTCCTTGGTGGTCAGCTCCACCGTCATGTCGTCGATCTTGCGCGCCGAGACCAAGGTCGGCATGCGCGAAGCGGTGACGCCGACCTGGCTCGCGTCGTATTGCGGCGCATCCTGCTTCAGCACCTTGTCGACGTTCCAGACCACCGCGTCGGCATTGAACGGCGAGCCATCATGAAAGCTGACGCCGGGACGCAGCTTGAAAACCCACTTGGTCTTGTCGGCATCGTCGACCTTCCACTCGGTGGCAAGGCCCGGGATCATCGCGCTGGCCTTGTCCGACGACGACAGGTCCCACATCGTCAGCGCGTCATATATCGTCAAGCCAGTGAAGCGGTTGCCTTCAAAACCCTGGTCGGGCTGACCGAGCGTGCGCGGAATATCGGCAGCCGTCATGCCAATACGCAGCACGGTCTCGGCGCCGGCGATCGCCGGCACGCCGGCAGCAATCGCGAGCGCCAGCATGAATGCCGTCGCATTGGTCTTGTTGTTACGCATCTCAGCAACCCCTTCGAAGTCTGGTGACGTTTTGGTGATTATTTCTTGGGCAAGCGTATGCAATGCCTGTGCCAAGGGGAATAGTTCTTCAGCAAATAACCGCCGGGCGCGTCATTTCTTCCTACCTTAGGCTAAGACGGGGCAATGCTGCCTATTCTGGCATCATGCTTGCAAGTTTTGGCTCCGACTTCCCACCAACGGAGCCTTTCACATGCGTGCGCGCAATTCGATCCTGATGGCGGCAATGGCGCTTGCCCTGACCGCGGGCTGGCCCGGCATGTCGGCACGGGCGGAGTCCGTTGTGCGCTACGGCATTTCGATGGCCGACATTCCGCTGACGACCGGCCAGCCCGATCGCGGTGCCGGCGCCTATCAGTTCACCGCCTACACGATCTACGATCCGCTGGTGGCCTGGGAAATGGATGTTGCCGACCGGCCCGGCAAACTGGTGCCCGGGCTTGCGACCGAATGGAAGGTCGACGATGCCGACAAGACCAAGTGGCGCTTCACGCTGCGCAAGGGCGTCAAGTTTCATGACGGCAGTGACTTCAACGCCGATGCCGTGATCTGGAATCTCGACAAGGTGCTGAACGATAAGGCACCGCAATTCGACAAGCGGCAGAGCGCGCAGGTGAAAACCCGCCTGCCCTCGGTTGCGAGCTACGCCAAGATCGACGACTTCACTGTCGAGATCACCACCAAGACAGTCGATTCCTTCTTTCCCTACCAGATGCTCTGGTTCCTGGTCTCGAGCCCGGCGCAATACGACAAGCTCGGCAAGGACTGGGACAAGTTCGCAAGCCAGCCCTCCGGCACCGGCCCGTTCAAGCTGACCAAGCTGGTGCCGCGCGAGCTCGCTGAGCTGACCAAGAACCCGGACTATTGGGACAAGAAGCGGCTGGCAAAGGCCGACAAGCTGATCCTGATCCCGATGCCGGAGGCGCTGACCCGCACCAACGCGCTGCTCGCCGGGCAGGTTGATCTGATCGAGACGCCGGCGCCCGACGCCGTACCGCAGCTCAAGGCCGCCGGCATGAGGATCGTCGACAATGTGACGCCGCATGTCTGGAACTATCATCTGAGCGTGCTTCCGGGCTCGCCCTGGACCGACATCCGCCTGCGCAAGGCGCTCAACCTCGCGATCGACCGCGACGCCGTGGTCGGCCTGATGAGCGGCCTCGCCAAGCCGGCCAAGGGCCAGGTCGACCCGTCGAGCCCGTGGTTCGGCAAGCCGACCTTCGAGCTGAAATACGATCTCGCGGCCGCAAAGAAGCTGGTGGAGGAAGCCGGCTATTCAAAGGACAAGCCGCTGAAGACGACCTTCATCATCGCCCAAGGCGGCACCGGGCAGATGCTGTCGCTGCCGATGAACGAATTCCTGCAGCAAAGCTTCAAGGAGATCGGCATCGATATCGACTTCAAGGTGGTCGAGCTCGAGACGTTGTACTCGCATTGGCGCAAGGGCGCAGCCGACGAGATGAATGCCGGCATCACCGCCAACAACATCGCCTATGTCACCTCGGACCCGCTCTACGCCATCGTGCGGTTCTTCCATTCCGGCCAAGTGGCGCCGACGGGCGTCAACTGGGGCGGCTACAAGAATCCGAAGGTCGACGCCTTGATCGACGAGGCCAAGCAGACCTTCGACAGCGCCAAACAAGACGCACTGCTGGCGCAGGCGCACGCGCTGATCGTCGACGACGCCGCGCTGGTCTGGGTGGTGCACGACACCAATCCGCACGCGCTGTCGCCGAAGGTGAAGACCTTCGTGCAGGCGCAGCACTGGTTCCAGGACCTGACGCAGATCGGGCTGGAGTAGATCTCCCCATCGTCGTCCCGGCGCAGGCCCTAAAGCGCGATGAGATTTGGTTGAATCGCCTTGGCGCGGTCTTGGTTCACCTCTCCCCGCCGGGGAGAGGTCGGATTGCGCAGCAATCCGGGTGAGGGCTCCCGCTCTCGCGATAGACCGCAACCCCTCACCCGATTTGCTGCGCAAATCGACCTCTCCCAAGGGAGAGGTGAACTTTCAACGCCGTTCCAGCTCGATCTAATCTCATCATGCTTGGCGCAGGCCGGGACGACAGCGAGTTTGCGACGCCTATTTCGTCGTCAACGCAAATGCGCCGTCCCAATCATCCGGCGGCGGCTCCTTCTGGAAGGCGCGGATGCGTGCCTCGTAGAGGCGGTAGAGATATTGCAAGGCCTGCGCCTCGTCGGTCTTGCGGCCACGCTCGATCGCGGCGAGCGCGCCATCCCAATCGCGGCTGCGGTAGCAGGCCAGCATCTCGATGGTCAGGTTGCGCAGCCGCTGGAAGCGGCCGGAGCCGGCGACGTCCTCACGCCCGGCGATCGCATAGATCACCTCGGGCTCCTTCTTGCCCTTCACCATGATGAAGTCGAGCTCGAGGATGGCGAACTTCTCCTTCACCGCGAGCGCGGTCTTCGACCCCACGATGATCGGGAAGCCGTACTCCTTGGATTGCCCCTCGAGACGCGAGGCCAGATTGACGCTGTCGCCGAACACCGAATAGTCGAAGCGCACATCGGAGCCCATGTTGCCGACCACGCAGGTGCCGGTGTTGAGACCGACGCCGATGTTGAGCGGCACATAGACGTGGCCACCCTCCTTCGCCTCCTGCTCGCGCGCGCGGTTGAGGTCGTCGACGCGCTCCAGCATGTCGAGCGCAGCGTCGCAGGCGTTGAGCTGGTGCTGCTTGTCGTCGAGCGGCGCGTTCCAGAACGCCATGATGGCGTCGCCCATATATTTGTCGATGGTGCCCTTGCGGGCGAGGATCGCGTTGGAGAGCGGTGTGAGGAAACGATTCATCAGCGCCGTGAGGCCCTGCGGATCGCTCTTGTAGGTCTCCGAGATCGAGGTGAAGCCGCGCATGTCCGAGAACATGATTGTCATCTCGCGCTCCTCGCCGCCGAGCACGAGCCGCTCCGGCGACTGCGCCAGCTGCTCGACCAGCGCGGGCGACATGTACTGCACGAACTGCGACCTGATCTGCCGACGCTGCTGCTGCTCGCGCACGAAGGCGGAGAAGATCAGCGTCAGGTAGATCGCCGTGGTCGACATCAGCGGATAGGTGAAATCGATCAGGAGCCGGTGCTGCGAATAGAAATACCAGGACGTACCGATCAGCACCGAGGCAAACAGGCCGCCGACGACGACCAGCGTCACCGGACCGAATTTCGGCGCGAAGGCGATGACCAGCAGCCCCATGATCATCGCGGCAAAGAACTCGATGGCGATGCCGTAGCTCGGCTGTGAAACGACGTCGCCGGTCAGCGCGCTCTCCAGCACCTGGGCATGAACCTCGACCCCGGGCATGGCCGGCGTCACCGGCGTGGTCTTGATGTCGTTCAGCCCGACCGAGGAGGTGCCGATCAGGATCAGCTTGCCGGCGATTCTGTCCGGCGAGACCCGCCCATCCAGCACATCGACGGCCGAAACATAGATCGAGGGGTCGCGGCGGGCATAATGGATCCAGAGCTGGCCGTAGAGGTCGGTCGGGATCGCAAAGCCCGTGATGCCGAGGCTCTGGATGCCGCCCTTGTCGGCCTTGATCAGGATGGTGCCGGAGCCGCCGGCCACCCGCAGCATTTCGAACGTCAGCGACGGCATGGTGACGCCCTGCGCGACCATCATCATCGGCACCCGCCTGACGATGCCGTCGCGCTCCGGCCTGATCGTGAACAGGCCCCGCCCGGCGGCGGCCTCCTCGAGCACCGGCACGTTGCGCAACAATCCGGGAAACTCGAACATGAACTGCTGCGGCTCCTCGCCGAGCATTGCAAGCCCGGTGACCGGCAGCTTTTCGTTGAGGTCGGCGCGCACATTGGGCGCGCCGGATTCGCCGAGCACCACGCGCGAGTTCTTGATGGCGTCGGCCAGGATGCTGTCATTGCTCGGTAGCTGCCGCAGCCTGGCGCGCATCTCCTCATCGAGGCTGCTGAACGTATCGGCCGCGATATCGGGATTGAGGCGGTCGGGCTCGGAGAACACCGAGTCGAACGCGATCACCACGGCGCCGAGCCGGGTCAGGTTGATGACGATGTCGGCGAGCCGCGTCCGCGGCCACGGCCATTGCCCGAGCCGGGGATCGGCGAGGCTCTTCTCGTCGATATCGACGATGGTGACGGGCCGCGCGGTCTTCTTCCGGGGTTCGAGCACCTGAAATGTGTCGAACGTCCTGACGCGAATCTCCTGCACCGGAGCCGGATCGGCGGCCCGCAGCGCGGCAAAGCCGACCAATAGCGCCACGCAGGCCAGCCGCGCATAGCCGAAGCGCCGTCCGAACCACCTTCGTATCGCCTTCAGCCGTCTCATGCCATCTGGATATCACGCACGGCGAGTTGTTCCAATGGAGCAGGCATGCGCGCTGCACAACCAGCCAGATCCGGCGCACCGCCGATGGCGGCACGGCCGCACAGCCGTCACGTGACGTGAAGCAGGAAGTCGTTGTGGCCGAGCGCCGCGGGACTGACGTTGCGCAGCGTGATGGTGTCGGCGCTGTCGATCGTGATCAGGGTATCCGCCGCGTTGGTCGGCGATGCCGCGACGTGCTGGCTGATCCAGGTATCGACATCGCCCGTCGATACCACCGCGGTGAGATCGATATGGTCGATGCCGGGCTTGAAGTTCAAAATCGTGTCGTGGTTGAAGTTCGGCGCGAACACGAACTGGTCCTGATAACCCGCCGTCCCGAACAGCACGTCCTTGCCAGCGGTGCTGGTCAGGGTCACCGGCGCGGTCGGATTTTGCTGGACGTTGAAGATCAGGTTGACCGTATCGCTCGCGCCGTTGCCGTCGGTCACGGAGGGCGTGACGGTGTCGGTCGGCGCGGTGCCGGGGTGATAGGTGAGTGCCGACGATACCAGCGCCGCGTTGATGTCGGCGAGGTGCCCCGCTTGCGCGGGCGGTGTCACGCTGCTGCCCGAACCGACCGTCGTCGCCGCCAGCAGAAAGTTCTCGGTAGCCGTGGCGTCGATATCCGTCACGGTGAGGCCGGAGATCGTGTCCGTCCCGTTTGGATTCTCGGTGATGCTGATGTTGTCGGTGTGGATCACAGGCGCATCGTTGGCGCCGATGACGTCGACCGTCAGCGTCGCCGTTCCGACGGCGCCGTGCACGTCGACCGTCTCGACGGTGAAGGTGTCGGCATAGGTCCCCTTGGGCAGCGCGTTGATCGCGGCAGCATCGGGAACGTAGCTGTAGGTGCCGTTGGGGTTGACGGTGAGCAAGCCGTAGAGACCTGTGATCTGCGTGACCGCGGCGTGGTCGGAATTGAGGGCGGCATAGGTCAGCGTCGCCGTCTCGCCGTCGTCGACGTCGTGGCCGTGCAGCGTGCCGGTGAGTGGGCTGAACGTGTCGTAGGCGGCGGTATCGGTCAGCGTGCCGGCATTGACGTCGGCGAGCGTCGGCGCGTCGTTGGCGCCGTGGATGGTGATCGTCACGGGCGTGTTGACGATGCCGCCATGATGATCGTCGAGCTGGATCGTGTAGGTCAGCGTCAGCGTCTCGCCGGCGGCGAGATAGTCGAAATTCTTGTCCGCGGCCGAGAACGTCCAGGCCTGCGATCCGGTCATCCCGTTCGTCGAATCCGTCAGCGTCCCCAGCGACAGCCAGTTCAGGATGGTGGATTGATCCTTGGGCAGGCCTGCGGTCGCCCCGGCTTCGGCGACGCCGGTGATGGTCATCGTGTGGGTGTCGCTGAGGTCCACATCGGTGAAGGTCACCACGCCCGATGCGCTGTCCGGCTTGGATGAGCCCGTGGTGTTGGGCTGCTCGGCGATGCTGGCCGTCTGCGCCGCCGACGTGACCGTCGGCACGTCGTTGCTGCCGGTGATCGTGATCGTCACCGGCTGGCTGACCACACCACCATGATGGTCGTCGACCTGGATCGTGTAGGTCAGCGTCAACGTCTCGCCGGCGGCGAGATAGTCGAAACTCTTGTCCGCGGCCGAGAACGTCCAGGCCTGCGATCCGGTCACATGGCCGGTCGAATCCGTCAGCGCCCCAAGCGACAGCCAGTTCAGGATCGTTGGCTCGCTCTCAGGCAGGCCCGTGGTCGTCCCCTGCTCGGTCACTCTGGTGATGGACACGGTGTGGGTGTCGCTGAGATCGACGTCGGCAAATCCCACCACGCCCTGGGCCACGTCCGGCTTCGATGAACCCGTCGTATCGGGCTGCTCGGCGATGGTCGCGGTCTGCGGCTCGGTGGTGAATGTCGGAACGTCGTTGGTGCCCGTGATGGTGATGGTGACGGGCTGGGTGACGACGCCGCCATGATGGTCGTCGACCTGGATCAGGTAAGTCAGCGTCAGCTTCTCGCCGGCCGCGAGATAGTCGAAACTCTTGTCGGCGGCCGAGAAAGTCCAGACGTCCGTTCCGGTCACGCCGCCGGTCGAATCCTTCAGCGTGCCGAGCGACATCCAGCTCAGCACCGTCGCCTGATCGGGGAGCCCTGACGTGACGCCGGCTTCGGTGACACCGGCGACGGTGACGCTGTGGGTGTCGCTGAGATCGACGTCGGTGAAGGTCACCGTGCCGGACGCGGTATCGTGGCTCACCGAACCGGTCGTCTCCGGCACCTCGGTGATGGTTGCCGCCTGCGTCGGCGACGTGATCACCGGCTTGTCGTCGGTGCCGACGATCGTGATCGTGACGGGGACCGTGACGACGCCGCCATGCTGGTCATCGATCTGGATCGTGTAGACCAGAGTCAGCGTCTCGCCGGCGGCGAGATAATCGAAACTCTTGTCGGTTGCCGAGAACGTCCAGGCGCGCGATCCCATCACGCCATCGGTCGAATCGGTCAGCGCGCCCAGCGACAGCCAGCTTAGCACGGTGGCGTGGTCGGCGAGTCCCGTGGTGACGCCGGCTTCGGTGACGCCGGTGATGGTGACCGTATGCGTGTCGGTCAGATCCGCATCGGTGAACGTGATCGCGCCGTGCGCGGTATCCGGCGCGGCGGAATTCGTCGTCCATGGCAGCTCGGTGATCGAAGCGACCTGCGGCGCAGATGTCACCACCGGCGTGTCGTTGGTACCGGTGATCGTGATGGTGATGGTCTTGAACGCGGTCTCGTTGCTCGGCGCATAGTTGTTATCGACGCGCACCAGATAGGTCAGCGTCAAGGTCTCGCCGGCGGCCAGGAAGTCGAAGGCGCCGTCGGCAAGGCTGTAGGTCCAGGTCGCCGAGCCGACATTGGTGTTGTTCGGATCGCTCTGCAGCAGCAACGGGATCTCGACCGCCTTGATGGCCGCCAGTTCCGCCGCCGTCAGCTGCGAGGTCACGTCCTTGCCGCCGGCGTCGTGGTAGCTGAACGTGCTGAAGCTGACCGCCGCACTGGGCCTGTCGCCGAGATTGACGTCCGTCCAGGTGATCTGGCCGGTCACCGTGTCGGGCAGCGCGCTATGGGTCAGCCCGGCCTGTTCGGTGAACGAAGCATTCTGGGTCACGACATGCGGCGCACCGGGAGCGTGGTCGGGCTTCGCGGAAGCGGCCTCTGGCCCGGCATTGCCGGTCAGGGCCAGCAGCAAGCTTGTCGGCAGGATCACATCGCCGGTCGCGAGCTTGAGGATTGTCGTGACCGGGACGATGCTGTCGGTGAAGTTCGTCGTAAGCTTGGTGTTGGGATTGTTGTTGTCGGTAAACTTCAGCGCGAAGACGTCCGAGATCAGCTTCTGCGCATCGGTCGACAGCTGCGCCGACGAGACGAAGCTGACGCTGCCCTGGCCGTTGACGATGGTCTGGGTGCCGGCCTGATCGACGGTTGCGATCGGATTGAGCGTCGTCTTGTCGAACAGGATGTAGGAGCCGGTGCTGCCGTCGGGCTCGACCAGCACCTGAAATTTGGCCGGCGGCACGCCGCCCGAGCCCTGCACGTCGAAATCGATCTCGACCAGCACCGCGGTGCCGCGGATGCCCATGGTCGCGACCGGCGTATCGACCTTCATGTCGCCATGCTTGGCGGTGGCGCCGGCGACGAACGAGATGGTGCCCGAGACGAGGCTCATCAGCGACGAATTGCTCGACCCGTTCGGGTCGTAGATCATCTCGTTCAGCACCATCTTGGCGTTCGGTCCGAGACCGAACACGGTGCCGTCGATGAAGGTGATGCCGAGCGTCGAGTCGCTGCCCGACTGCACCACATCGCCCTTGTTGACGTTGTCACCCTGGTTCAGGACAACAGCGACGCCGTTGCGGATGGCGGTGGCGCCGCCCGTGAGCTTGGTGACATGGCCGATGACCTTGGCCGGCTCCGCCGCGCCGCCGGCCTGGGCATATTGGGTGTAACCGGTGAGTGCGTTGACGAGGTTGCCGGTGAGGTGCGCGCCTTCAGGCGAGGCCAGCGCCGCGCGCTTCTCGCCCTTGAAATAGTCGTGCAGGACGAGTTCCCGATCGTCCTTCGAGATGACGAGATCGAGCCCGGTTCGCTTGAAGTCGCCGGTGAACAGCAATTGCCCGTCGTCGACCGTGATCGCGCCAGGCGGAGCATTCGAGGTAACGCTTTCGACGTATGCCGATCCGCGGGCGTAAGCGTCCGCGCTCGGCAAATGGCCGTCGAATTTCTCGACAAAGTTCACTGCGGATCACCGCACGAGGGTTAATATTGGTAAAATATCCGAATGATTACGCCTGCATATCATCGGATAAAGCTTGGCGAAACCATCCTTTGCTTTCGCAAGGTGCTCCGGTCGCGCGGTTTGAGCGGATGTGACTTGGCTCACTCTCACATGAGTCGTGTATTCCGAACTCGCCTGACGGTACCATGAGATGGGATTTGAGCCAAGATGGGTAGTGAGCCACGTATTCGTGGTATTGACTGGCATTTCTGTACTTGCCTTTATTTCCCCGCAGCCCCGAGAGGGCATTTGACCCGATTTTTCCGGCTAAAGCTGTGACTTGGCTTACAAATCGCAGCTATCCCATGCGCGGATTGGCCGGGTTAACCAGTAGGCAAGGATGAGGCGTTTCGCGGTGGAAAAAGGTTCGCGGGTTCGTTTCACAAACCGGTAAAGTTTTCGGGACCCGGGCCACGCGCCCTTCAGCCTCCTGCCCGGATTTCCCACCTCTTAAGTCGATTCGAAGGGTCGTTTGCGATGCTGTCGGCATCAAACGATCCGTCGCGTGCGCGGTGTAATCTCCACCCGCCGATGAGCGGACAGGGGGTGTCACATGGGATTCTCGCTTCGCTCGTTTGCGCTGCGCTCCGTCGTGTTAGGCTTCGGCCTGGTTCTGGCCGCGCCAATTGTCGAGCTCAATGCCGCCTCGCTCCTGTCGCCCGGCCCGGCGACCCTGCTCAGACAATCAACCGAACCGTTCGGCCTGGCGACCAACCTGCTTGCCGGCGGCGGCCTGCATGACAAATGGCGCGGGGTGCAGCGCCAGCTGGCCGACGAATTGGCGCAGCTTGCAGCCTGCGAAAGCGACCGCGCGGGCTGCGCATCGCCTGAGGCGCTGCGGTTCCTGGCGATCGTCGATGCCGGCCGGGCACGCGATGGCCGCGCCCGGTTCGGTGAGATCAACCGCGCGATCAATCTGGCGATCCGCCCGGGCAGCGATCTTGCGACCTACGGCGAGCCAGACGTCTGGTCCACGCCGCTCGCCACATTCGCCCGCGGCAGCGGCGATTGCGAAGACTATGCGATCGCGAAGTTCGTCGCGCTCGCCAAGGCCGGCGTCGCGCCGGACGATTTGCGCATCGTGGTCATGCATGACCTGCTCGGCGGCGAGGACCACGCCGTAGTCGCGGCGCGGCTCGACGGCCACTGGCTGATGCTCGACAACCGCCGCATGGCGATGATCGAGGACACCGATATCAGGAGCTTCCGGCCGACCTTTGTGATCGACCAGAACGGCGTCAACCGGTATGGCGATGCGCGGCTCGTCGCCGAGACCGCGTGGCGGCCTCAAGCGCGGTGAACTGAGGCGACGCCTGCCGCCGGCGGCGACATCGGAATGCTGAGCCGGACCTAAAGCGCGATGAGATTTGGTTGAATCATCATCGCGCTTCAGACCTTTGTTTGAGCATGATCTTTTCGGAAAACCGCTTCGCACTTTTCCGGATCATGCTTTAGAGCAGCTGGCGCGCCGCGAAGTCCGCGAACGGGCCAGGGCGCGCGACAAGTTCGGCGTAACTTCCCACCTGGACCACCTTGCCGCCCGACAGCATGATGATGCGGTCGGCCTGGCGTACGGTACTCAATCGATGTGCGATGACGAGGCGCGTGATAGGAAGCCGCTCCAGCGAAGCTGCGACGATCGCCTGTGTCCGATTGTCGAGCGCGCTGGTCGCCTCGTCAAAGAGCAGGATCCGAGGCGCCCGCGCAAGCGCCCGGGCGATCATGACCCGCTGCCGCTGGCCGCCGGAGAGCGTGTTGAAGCCTTCGGAAACCAGCGTATGCATACCCATCGGCATCTGCTGGATGTCGGTGTCGAGACCGGCCTGCCTCGCTGCCTCCCAGGCCTTGTCCTGCGACAGATCGATGCCGCCGCAGATGTTCTCGTAGAGGCTGCCCGTCGCCAATTTGGTGTCCTGAAGCACCACGCCGAGTTGTCGGCGCACCGCACTGATGTCCAGCGTGTTGAGCGCCTTGCCGTCATAGAAGACGGAGCCCGTCTCCGGCTGCTCGAAGCCGAGCAGCAATCGCAGCAGCGACGATTTTCCGCTGCCCGACGGGCCGACGATGGCGACATATTCTCCGCGCTGAATCTTCAACGTGACATCGTCGAGCACCGGCGGACCACCTTGCGCATATCGGAAGCCGACGCCGGAAAGCTCGATCTCACCGGACAGCGCTCCGGGTGGCCTGCGCTCTTCGCCGATCTCGGCGGCAGTTGACATCAATGGCTTCAACCGCGCCAGCTGCGGGACGGCAACCAGCGCTTCACTGATGCTCGACGCCCAGTTGCCGACCGATGCCAAGGTCTGGCCGAAAGCCGCCAGGAAGCCGAGGAAAGCGCCGAGATCGCGCAGGATCTCGCTGTTGTCATGGAAGGCAATCGCGAAGATGACGAGCGTCGCAAGTGTCGGATAGGAACTCTCGAACGCGCTGAGCGCATTCGAGACCTTCTGCGACGCGGTGAAATAGCGCTTCTGGACCGAGAAGCGTTCCGACCACAGGGCGAGCGCGCGTCCGGTCGCCCGGGCCACACGCAGCTTGCCAACGCCGGTGATCAACTGGAGAACGAAGCCGCCGATCTTTCCCTGCAGATCGAGGTAGCGGGCTTCGTAATAGATACGCAGCCCGCCGGCGGCCATGATCGCGGCCGCACGCACCGCCACCAGCAGAACGGCGATGCTCCCCAGCTTGACGTCGTAATACAACATCAGGGCGATGCTGAAGAGGCAGAACAGAAGCGCCGTGAGGCCGCGGAGATTATGGACGGTCAACGTCTTGCGGACGGCGTCGATGCCCATCGATCGATCCACCAGATCGCCTGCCGTGTAATCGCGAAACAGGGAGGCCGGCAACCTGAGCAGCCGATCGATCAGCGCCGCCTGAAGCCTGTATTCCGCGAGGCCCTCGAGCCGCAGCATCGCCATCCCCTGCACGACCTGCAGGCCGGCGATGGAGAGCGCAGTTTTGTGATGGAGCGCACGCGCGGCCACGCGCCTCGCCGCAAGCGCGGCCGTGCAGGGCGTTCCTGAGAGGCTTTGCAAGCACCGCTCCCAGCGCAACCGTCTGGGTCGTAGGCGGACAGGGCTGCTGACGGCCGGTCGCCTGCCTCCATCATCCCACGATCTCAGGAGAACAACATGCGTTCGAATACCACGTCCTAGTCAGATCCTCGCCTCGCGTTGACCGCTGAGCAGTTCGAGGCCGTCAGTGGCGGCATGAGGAACATGGATACTCCCGCCTACAAGGCTTTCGCCCCGGGTCTGATGCAGGGCTTCGCCGAGGCCGGCGGAGTTGTCCTCCTCAGTTCGGATGGTTGCTAGCTCGATCCCATCCGACGAAGAGGCCGCTTCGCTTGAGCGGCCTCTTCCCACAACGCCATGATCCTCTCGGGAATCCAGTGTCAGCTTTTCCGGATCATGCTCTGGACTAGAACATCAGGTTATCCTTCACCAGAACCCAGCGGCCGCCCTTGACCTGCTGCACCTGGGTGATGGTGTTGGCGAGATGATCCGTCTTGGAGAACTTGGTCGGCGGCGAACTGAAAATGTCGAGGAACTTGTCGCCTGACTCCAGCGCATCCAGCATCTTCTGGCCGGTGAGATCCTTGCCCGCCTTCTGGGCGTAGAACGCGAACGTCATCACCGCGTTGTAGCCGATGATCGCCTGGGTGTTGGCGTCGGTGTTGAACATCTTCTTGTAGTTGACGAGCCAGTCCTTCACCTTGCCCTTGGCGGTGTCCTCGTAGGGAATTTCGAAGCCCGAGGCCGCATAGAGGCCCTCGACGGCTTCCTTGCCGAGCGCGGGCACTTCGAGCACGTTGGTCGGCGTAGCGCCGAGGAAGGTCACGTCCCAGCCGAGTTTCCTGGCCTCGTTCATCGCGCCGATGGTCTCGCGGATCACGGTGCCGAGCACGACGAGATCGCAGCCGTCGGCCTTCATCTTGGCAACCTGCGCCGAGAAGTCGGAGGCGCCGCGCTTGTAGCTTGTGGTCGAAGCCGGCTGCACCTTCATCGCAGCGAGCTGCTGATTGAAGCCGTCGAGCACGTTCTTACCGTACTCGTCGTCCTGATGCAGGATGCAGGGCTTCTTGAAGTTCTTCCAGTCCATCATGTATTTGAGCGCGGCGCGCGTGCTTTCGACATAGGGCAGCAGGTTGTTGAACTTCAGCCGTTCCTGCGGCTTGCTCGGATCGAATTTGAAGGTGAATTCGGCGGCTGTCAGCGGGAACAGCTGCAGCACGCCGGCATCGAACAGGATGTCCTGCGCGGCCAGCGTCGGCGCCGAACCCATCGAGCCGATCATCGCAAAGATCTTGTCGCGCTCGACCATCTTCTGCGAGGCCAGCACGCCCTTCTTCGGGTCGTAGCCATTGTCCTCCAGAATCATCCTGATCTTGCGGCCGTTGATGCCGCCGCTGGCGTTGATCTCCTCAACCGCCATCTTCATGCCGTTGGACACCGGAACACCCCAGACCTTGATCGGGCCGGACAGGTCCTGATGCGTTCCGATCACGATCTCGGCCGGCGAGATGCCTTCATTGGTGACCTTGGTCTGGGCTGCGGCCGGCAGACAGGTCAGCGCCAGCGCGCTGACCGCAAAGCCCAGCGCCTTCAGCGATTTCGACATTGCAGTCTCCTCCTTCACAACGGCCCATGGTGAGCGAAGGGTCGGGCCTTCTCGCTCCTTCGCCAAACGTCTTATCGCCTGCTACGCGACTGCGCGTTCGCCATACATGGCGTCGATCTCGGCCGCGTAGCGCTTGTTCACGAAGCTGCGCTTCAGCTTCATGGTCGGCGTCAGCTCCTCGTCCTCTGGGGTGAGCTGACGTTCGATCAGGTAGAATTTCTTGATGGTCTCGACCCGCGCGAACTTCGCGTTGACCGCCTCGACCTCGCGGTGGATCAGGTCCTGGATCTCGCGGGCACGGCACAGGCTCGCGTAGTTGGTAAACGGGATGTCCTGGTCCTGGGCGTATTTCTCGACATTCTCCTGATCGATCATGATCAGGCAGGTCAGGTATGGCCGCTTGTCGCCGATCACGACCGCGTCCGAGACGTAGGGCGAGAATTTGAGCTGGTTCTCGATCTCGGACGGCGTGATGTTCTTGCCGCCTGACGTGATGATGATGTCCTTCATCCGGTCGGTGATCTTCACAAAGCCTTCATTGTCGATCGTGCCGACATCGCCGGTGTGCAGCCAGCCCTTCGCGTCGATCGTCTCGGCGGTCTTCTCCGGCTGGTTGAGATAGCCCATGAACAGGTAGTCGCCCTTGATCAGGATCTCGCCCCTCGGGCAGATCATCACCTCGCCCCAGGGCGCGGCCTTGCCGACCGAGCCGAGCTTGATGCGGTCCGCCGGCATCATGGTCGCCACGCCGCAATTCTCGGTCTGGCCATAGACCTCGCGCATGTCGATGCCGAGCGCGAGATACCAGCGGATCAGATCCGGCGAGATCGGCGCCGCGCCGGTCAATGCGATCCGGCAACGGTCGAGCCCGAGCATGCGGCGGATGTTGCGGAACACGAGCCAATAGGCGGCACGGTTGGCGAGCCGCAGCGACAGCGGCGGCGTCTCGCCCTCCAGCCGGCATTCGGTCATCCGGTTTCCGATCGCGAGCGCGCGGGCGTACATCCAGTTCTGGAACGGGGTCGCGTCCTTCAGCGCGATGGTGATGCCCGAATAGAACTTCTCCCAGATCCGCGGCACCGCGAGGAACGCGGTCGGCTGCACCTCGCGCAGATTATCCGGCACCGTCTCCGGGCTTTCGGCAAAATTCATCACCGAGCCGAGCGCGAGCGAGATGTAGTAGCCGCCGACCCGCTCGGCGACATGGCAGAGCGGCAGGAACACCAGCCGTTCCTCGCTGTCGGTCGAAGGGTAGAGATCGTTGGCGTGGCGCATCTGGTGCGTCACGCTGCGGTTGGAGTGCATCGCGCCCTTGGGCGGGCCCGTGGTGCCCGACGTATAGACCAGGATCGCGAGATCGGACGCGGTGCGGCTGCCGGTCATTTCATCCCACAGGGCATCATTGCCCTGCGCATGATTGCGGCCGAGTGCCGTGAACTCGGCGAGCGACAGCACCATCGGATCGGAGAAGCCGGAGAGGCCCTCCATGTCGAACACCACGATCCTGTCCAGCGTCGGACAGCGCGACCGGCAGGTCAGCACCTTGTCGAGCTGCTCCTCGTCTTCGACGAAGATCACCCGGGTGCAGGAATCATTGAGAAGGTATTCGACCTGCGCCGCCGCATCGGTCGGGTAAATGCCGGAGGAGACGCCCCCGGCGCACAGGATGCCCATGTCGGCATAGACCCATTCCGGCACCGCGTTGGCGATGATCGAGGCGACGTCGCCGGGGCGGAAGCCGGTCGCATGCAGGGCGCAGGCGATGTCCCTGGATATCTCAAGCCATTCGCGCCAGCTGGTCGGCTGCCAGATGCCGAACTTCTTCTCGCGGATCGCGGGCCTGTCGCCGCGCGTTTGCACCGCGAGCAGAAAGCTCCTCGCGATCGTGTCGGCGACCGTCAGCACCGCTGGTCCTGCCATGCGCGCTCCCTCCTCTGCCGCCCGTCTCACGCGCCGGCCTTGTTGCCGGTCTTGTTCGCGAAACAGGCCTGAAATCTAACTCCGACTCGCTCTCAGTGCCAAACCAACTTTAGTCAGCACCAAACCTCCCTAACGCCACGTCTTCTTCTTTTTCCAGCGCCGCTCGCCCCGCGCGCCGGCTTCCTTGGCGCCGAGATAGAACTCCTGGATATCGGGTGAACTCATCAGCCGCTCACAGGTATCGTTCATGACGACGCGGCCGATCTCCAGCACATAGCCGTAATGCGCCGTCTCCAGCGCGATCTTGGCGTTCTGCTCGACCAGCAGGATCGACATGCCGTGCTCCTGATTGACGCGGCGGATGATGGTGAAGATCTCCTTCACCAGGATCGGCGACAGCCCGAGCGACGGCTCGTCGAGCAGCAGCAGCGTCGGCCGGTTCATCAACGCCCGCCCGATCGCCAGCATCTGCTGCTCGCCGCCCGACAACTGCCCGGCGGGCTGGCCGAGCCGCTCCTTCAGCCGTGGAAAATAGCCGTAGACGCGCTCGAGGTCCTGCGCCACACCGTCGCGGTCCCGGCGCAGATAGGCGCCCATCATCAGGTTCTCGCGCACCGACAGGAACGGAAACACCTCGCGCCCCTCCGGCACATGGCTGAGGCCGAGCCGCACGATCCGATCGGCCTCCATGCGCTGGATCGGCTTGCCGAGGAATTCGATCGAGCCCTTCTGCGGGTCGAGGATGCCGGAGATCGTCTTCAGCACCGTGGTCTTGCCGGCGCCATTGGCGCCGAGCAGCGTCACAATCTGGCCGCGCGGCACCTGGAGGCTGATGCCGCGGATCGCCATGATCGGCCCGTAATAGCTTTCGACGTTGGAAAGCTTCAGGATGATGTCCGGTGTGCTCATGGCATCATCCTCATGCGCCGAGATAGGCTGCGACGACGTCGGGATGGTGCTGCACCTCGGACGGCGAGCCCATCGCCAGCACGCGGCCGTAATTCAGCGCAATGACGCGATCGGAGACCCGGTTGACCAGTGTCATGTCGTGCTCGACCATCAGCACGGTGATGCCGAGCTCGCTCTTCATGTCGCGGATCCAGAACGACATGTCGTCGGTCTCCTCGACATTGAGGCCTGACGACGGCTCGTCGAGCAGGATCAGCTTCGGCTCCGAGCACAGCGCGCGCGCCAACTCGATCACCTTGCGCACGCCGTAAGGCAGGCCCGAAATCAGCTTGTCGCGGTAAGGCTCGAGGTCGAGGAATTCGATCACCTGCTCGACCCGGCGGCGATGCGCCTTCTCGCCGGCGCGGACGCTCGGCAAGAATAGCAGCTCCTGCCAGAGCCGGGTGGTCGAATGGCGATGCCGGCCGACCAGGAGATTGCTCAGCACGGTCGCGTTCTCGAACAGTTCGATGTTCTGGAAGGTGCGCGCGATGCCGAGTTTCGCGATATCGTAGGCCGGCTGCTGGGTGATGTCCTGATCCTCGAAGAAGATCCGGCCCGAGGTCGGCGGGTAGATGCGCGAGATCAGGTTGAAGATCGAGCTCTTGCCGGCGCCGTTCGGCCCGATGATCGAGAGGATCTCGCCCTTCTCGACCGCGAAGCTGACGGCATCGACCGCCTTGAGGCCGCCGAAATGCAACGACAGGTTCTCGGCGCGGAAATAGCTCATCGGTTCCGCTCCGATTTCACATAGATCTTCTGCCGCTTGAAGGTGGCGCGCTTGTACAGCGGGAAGAGCTGGAAGAAGAGTTTGATCTTGAGCCAGCGGCCGTAGAGCCCGAGGGGTTCAAACAGCACGAACACCACGATGATGATGCCGTAGATCGCGCCCTTCAGCCCGTTTGCCGAGGCGAAGGCTGCGACCGCATCCTGGATGCGGCCGGCGCGCTCCGTGCCCGCGCCCAGTGCGGCCGCGGTGCCAGCGATCACGCTGGGCATGTCGTCCTTCAGGTAGGTCAGGAACGGATCGATCATGACCAGGAAGATCGCGCCCAGCACCGCGCCGTGCAGGCTGAAGGTGCCGCCGATCAGGATCACGATGATGAACTCGATCGAGAGCTGCAAGGTGAACATCTCAGGCGAGATGAAGGACAGCTTGTGCGCGAACAGCACGCCGGCCAAGCCGGTGATACCAGCCGAGATCGCGAACGACTTCACCTTGTAGAGCGCGACATTGATGCCCATGCTGCGCGCTGCGGTCTCGCTGTCGCGGATCGCGACAAAGGCCCGTCCGGTCGGGGAGCGCAGCAGATTGAGCGTGCCGACGATGGTCAGCACCAGCACCGCAAGGCAGATATAATAGAAGGTCGGGCCGTCGCGCGACACCGTGGTGCCGAGCAGTTGCATGGCCTTGATCCGCATGCCCTCATTGCCGTTGGTCACGCTTTCCCAGCGCGCCAGGATTTCCTCGACGATGAAGGCAAACGAGATCGTGGCGATCACCAGATAGATGCCCTGCAGCCGCAGCGCCGGAAATCCGACCAGTGCGCCGACGACGCCGGTCAACAGCCCCGCGGCGAGGAAGTAGACCGGAAACGGCACGTTGAACTGCTGCAGATAGGCCGCGGTGTAGGCGCCGATCGCCAGGAAGGCGGCGTGGCCGAGCGAGGCCTGTCCGGTAAAGCCGGTCAGGATCATCAGCCCGACGCCGACGGTCGCATAGATGCAGACGAAGACCAGCTGGCTCATCAGATAGCTCGACAGCACGTAGGGCGCGATCAGCAGCACCGCGAGCAGCAGGCCGTAGGAATAGACGTAGCCGGAATGCGGCAACAGCCTGATGTCGTCTTCGTAATCGGTCTTGAAGAGAAACCGCATATGTCGCTCCTCAAACCTTTTTTCGGACGTGAAGGCCGAACAGGCCTTCGGGCTTGAGCAGCAGCACCGCGAGCAGCACGATATAGGGCGCGACGTCCTTCCATCCTTGCGGCAAATAGAAGCCGGCCATGCTCTCGATCACGCCGATCAGGACGCCGCCGACCACCGCGCCCGGGATCGAGCCGAAGCCGCCGAGCACCGCGGCCGGAAACGCCTTCAGTCCCAGCACCAGGCCGACATTGGAATGGATGAAGGTGATCGGCGCCAGCAGCACGCCGGCGCAGGTTGCCACCGCCGCCGAGATCGCCCAGACGATCGAGACCACGCGCTTGACCGGGATGCCCATGTAATAGGCAGCCAGCATGTTCTCGGAGCTGGCGCGCATCGCGGTGCCGAGCGTGGTGCGATTGAAGAACAGATAGAGCAGCGCGCACAGGATGATGGTCGCCGCGATCACCGACAATTTGTCGTAGGCGAGCACCAGGCTGCCGATCCGCAACACGCCCTGGCTGAACGGCGTCTCGATCTTGAAGTCGTCGGTGCCCCAGATCATGCCGGCGACCGAGCGCAGGAAATAGCCGAGCCCGATCGTCGCCATGATGATGGAGAATTGCGGATAGCCGAGGATCGGCCGCACCACGAGCCGCTCGGCCAGCATGCCGAACAGCGCCATGCAAATCACCGCGCCGGCGAAGCCGACCCAGTAATTCAGCCCGAGCATGCCGATGAAAGTGAAGGCGAAAAAGCCGCCCAGCATCATCAAATCGCCTTGCGCGAAATTGACGACTTCGGTCGCTTTGTAGACCAGCACGAAGCCGAGCGCGATCAGGCCGTAAACGCAGCCGAGCGCGATGCCGCTGACGAGCTGCTGAACGAAGTCCAGCATCGTTCCCTCCCCGATGCCCGGCGATTCTTATCCGATCGCTCGTTGCATCCCGCCTTCACGCCCTTGTGTCGGAAGCGCTGAAAGCCACCTACGTCCGCCCGGATTGAGCCAAATGGCCCGATCCCTGTCAACAAACCCCTGATCCCGCTGTATCATCACATTTGCGGAGGTATGCCGCAGCACGGAGTAATACGGATATCGCCTGCGATTTGCCCCGTGCGATTCACTGCACCGAAACGGTTTTTGTCCAAGTTGCGCAACCGACGAGCGAAATCCGGGATCGCCACACAATGACGTCGCAACTGTCCGCACTGGCCGTGCGAGGGTTAACCAAGCGTTTTGATCGCCCGGCGGTCGACGCGCTCGATCTCACCATCCGTGTCGGCGAGTTCTATGCGCTGCTCGGGCCGAACGGCGCCGGCAAGACCACAACGCTGCGCATGGTGGCCGGGCTATTGCGGCCCGATGCCGGCTCAGTGTCGATTTTGGGCATCGATGCGTTGGCCGATCCGGTCGCCGCCAAGCAGATCATGGCCTGGGTGTCCGACGAGCCGATGATCTACGACAAGCTGACGCCGCTGGAATACCTCGAATTCGTCGCCGGCCTGTGGGGCATCGATCCCCGCACCTCGGAGAAGTCGGCACGCAATCTCCTGATCTCGCTCGGGCTCGAGCCGCATCTGAACGAGCGCTGCGAAGGCTTCTCCAAGGGCATGCGCCAGAAGGTGGCGCTCGCCGGCGCGCTGGTGCACGACCCCCGCCTAATCATTCTCGATGAACCGCTGACCGGCCTCGACGCGCTGTCGGCGCGTCACGTCAAGGGGCTGCTGCAGGAGCGCGTCCGGGCCGGCTGCACCGTGATCATGACGACCCATATTCTCGAAGTCGCCGAACGCATGGCCGACCGGATCGGCGTGATCGCGGCCGGCAGGCTGATCGCCGAGGGCACGCTTGCCGAGTTGCGCGAGCAGAACGGCCGCAACGACACCACGCTCGAAGACATGTTCATCGCGCTGGTCGATACCGAAGCGGCGGCCGCGTGAGCTCGACCGCCCATCTCACCTGGTTCGCCCGCCACGAATTCCGCCTGGCCTGGCGCGAATGGCTGGCGATGATGACCGGCGGCCGGCGGCGGCGCAATCACGCCGTGATCGGCCTGTTGGTCTTCGCGGCGATCCTGCATCTGCCGGCCTATGCCGTGGTCGCCCGCTATGTCGACTTGCGGTTTCCGCTCGATCCGTCCTCGCTGATCGTGCTGACCGCGACGATCTTCCTGTCCTGGGCGCTGATGCTTTCGCAGGCGATCGAGTCGGTGACGCGGGTATTCTATGCCCGTGCCGATCTCGATCTGATCATGTCGTCGCCGGCCAAGCTCACCAACATCTTCTCGATCCGGATTGCCGCGATCGCGCTGACGGTGAGCAGCATGGCGCTCTTGCTGTCGACGCCGTTCATCGACGTGCTGGTCTATCTCGGCGGCGCGCGCTGGCTCGCCGGTTTCGGCGTCGTCCTTGCGATCGGGCTATCGGCGGCTGCCGCGGCGATCGCCGTCACCGCGTTGCTGTTTCGCGTGATCGGGCCGAGCCGGACGCGGCTGGTGGCGCAGATCGTCTCCGCCGTGATCGGCGCCGGGTTCGTCATCGCCCTGCAGGTCGTCGCCGTGCTGTCCTACGGCACGCTGTCGCGCTTTGCTTTCCTGACCTCGGATACCGCGGCACGTATCGCCCCTGCCCCCGATAGCCCGCTCTGGTGGCCGGCGCGCGCAGCGCTCGGCGATCGCGAAATCATGCTGCTGCTGCTCGCAGCAAGCCTCGTGCTGCTCGGCGCCGTGATGGCGGCGTTCGCGCCGCGGTTTGCCGACACGGTCGCCCGCGTTGCCGCCAATCCGGCTGCGGTCGCACAGGGCCGTGCCCGCACGTTCCGGCCCGGCTCGCGGCAGCAGGCGCTGCGCCGAAAGGAGTTCCTGCTGCTGCGCCGCGACCCGTGGCTACTGTCGCAGAGCCTGATGCAGATGCTCTATCTGCTGCCGCCGGCGCTGATGCTGTGGCGAAGCTTCTCCGGCACGTCGACCGCGATCGTGCTGATCACGCCGGTCGTGGTGATGGCCGCGGGCCAACTCGCCGGCGGGCTCGCGTGGCTGACCATCTCGGGCGAGGACGCGCCCGATCTGGTGGCGACCGCGCCGCTGCCGCCGTCACGCGTGACCCGCGCCAAGGTCGAGGTCGTCCTGATCGCCATCGCCGTCGTGTTCGCGCCGCTGGTGGCCGCACTGGCCTTCGCCTCGCCAGGGCAGGCCGTGGTCACGGCGATCGCGATCATCATCGCGACCGCATCCGCCGCCGCGGTCCAGCTCTGGTTCCGCGCGCAGGCCAAGCGCAGCCAGTTCCGCCGGCGCCAGACCTCCTCCCGCATCGCGACCTTCGCCGAAGCCTTCTCCTCGATCGGCTGGGCCGCGACCGCGGCGCTGGCCCTGACGATCCCGGTGGTCGCGCTCGCCAGCGGCATTCTGACGCTGTTGACGCTCGCCATCGCCTGGAAGATCAGCCCGCGACAGGCGTGAGACCGAGGTTAGGCCCTCATCACCTCGATTACCGCCGCGGCAAATGCCTCCGGCGCCTCTTGCGGGACATTGTGGCCGGCGCCCGGAATCACGCGATAGGCCAGGCGGCTTGTGTATTTTGCCGCGGTGCGGCTGCCGTCGCTCACGTACGTCACGCCATCATCGGCGCCGTCGAGCGAGATGGCTGGGACCGTGATCACAGGCAAGGCGTCGAGCCGCCGCTGCACAGCGGCATATTGCGGGTCGCCTTCGACAACGCCGTAGCGATGCCGATAGCTATGGATCACGACGTCGACATAATCAGGGTTGTCGAACGCCACTGCCGTCCGCTCGAAGCAGGCCTCGTCGAACGTCCAGGTCGGGGACCATTGCGACCACAGGATCCTTGCGATGCCGCGCCGGTTCGCGGCAAGCCCCGCCCGGCCGCGCTCGAGCTGGAAATAATACTGATACCAGAGCGGCACTTCGCGCTCCGGCGGCGCCGGCTGCATTGCGTGCGCGATGTCCTGGATCATGTAGCCGTTGGTGCAGACCAGTCCGCTACAGCGTTGCGGCCACAGCGCGGCGCCGATCGATGCGGCACGGCCGCCCCAGTCATAGCCGGCGAATACCGCACGCTCGATGCCGAGCGCATCCATCAGCGCCATCAGGTCGGCGCCGACCGCGGCCTGCTCGCCCGAGCGCGGCGTTGCCTTGTCGCGGAACAGTGTCGGTCCGTAGCCGCGCAGATACGGCACGATGACCCGGCAGCCCTGCCCGACCAGGATCGGCGCGACGTCGACAAAGGAATGGATATCGTAGGGAAAGCCGTGCAGCAGCATCACGGCGGGGCCGTCGGCCGGACCAGCCTCGTAATAGGCGATGTTGAGCACGCCTGCGTCGACATGGCGCAATGGCTCGAGCCGCTTGGTCGATGACGCGCGCGGCGTAGGGGCAACGTCGGTCACGCAGAACTCCCTGATCTCCGATGTCTGCGCGGCATGGTAGCGCGTCCCGGAGCAAGAATCGCCTGGATCGTGTTGCAGTCAGCGCCATGGAGCGATGCGCCGGCCTCATCATGACGGCAAGCCAATTGCGCGATAGTCTCGTATCGGCCGATATCGCCGAAGACGGAACAGCTCATGCTGAGATTGCTTGCCGCGCTCGTCTTGCTGGGATCATTGACCGTCCATGCCTTCGCGCAGGACGCCCAGCGCAGCGAATGCCTGGCGATGGCCAATGCTCCGCCGCGCGCCGTCCCGGTGAATTATCGGCGCGTCGCAGCGGCTAAAGCCGACGAGGTCGCGATCACCTATGCCGGCCATTCGACCTATTATATCGACACGCCCGGCGGCGTCCGGATCGCGACCGACTACAACGGCGTTTACCAGACCGGGCGCTTGCCCGACGTCGCGACCATGAACCGCGCCCATGCGACGCATTACACGCTGTTCCCCGATCCCAGGATCGCCCACGTGCTGCATGGCTGGGGCGAGAACGGCCAGGCCGCGCATTACGCCGAGCGCATCGGCGACGTCTATATCCGCAACGTCACGACCGACATCCGCCGTTATTAGGGTGAGGACCCCGGCGGCGAGATGATCAAGGACGGCAACTCGATCTTCATCTTCGAGGTCGCCGGCCTCTGCATCGGCCATCTGGGCCACCTCCACGTCAAGCTCGACGACAGCCAGTTCGCGGCGATCGGCCGGCTCGACATCGTGATGGTGCCGATCGACGGCACCTACACGATGTCACTCGACGGCATCTCCGCGATCACCAAGCGGCTGCGGGCATCGGTGGTGCTGCCGATGCACCGCTTCGCCACCCCGCTCGACGAGTTCATGCACCTGATCGGCCAGCAATTCGAGATCGACCGCCGCGGCGGCGAGCGGACTTTAAGGATCTCGCGCGACACGCTGCCCATGACGCCGACTGTCATCATCCTCGACGGCGTGTAAGGTCTCTGTTCAAGAAGAAGCAAAACCAAACGGGAGTGAAAAATCCATGGCCAGCACCCTGCCCGCCTCTGCCAGCGGGCTCTATGCCAATCCGCGCGAAGACTGGCTCGCCCAGTACACCGAGGCGATCATCGATCCCGACAGGCCGATCGTCGACCCGCACCACCATCTCTGGGATCGCGGAGGCTTGCGCTATCTGATCGAGGAGATGCGCGACGACATCGCCTCGGGCCACAACATCGTCGCCACCGTCTATGTCGACTGCCGGTCGATGTATCGCGCCGACGGGCCGGAGGCATTCCGCCCGGTCGGCGAGGTCGAGTTCGCCAACGGCGTCGCGGCGATGGCGGCGAGCGGCGGCTACGGCAGGGCGGCGATCTGCGCCGGCATCGTCAGCCATGTTAACCTCCTGATCGGCGACCAGGCCAGGGCGGTGCTGGAGGCGGAGATTGCCGCCGGCAACGGCCGGTTCCGCGGCATCCGCCACTCCTCGGCCTGGGACGAGGATCCGAATGTCGCGCACATGTATGCGAACCGGCCGAAGGGCATTCTGCTGGATTCCACCTTTCGTAGGGGGTTCGCGTGCCTGGCGCCGCTCGGCCTCAGCTTCGACGCCTGGTTGTTCCACCCGCAGATCGGCGAGCTCACCGACCTTGCCCGCGCCTTTCCCGACACCCGGATCGTGCTCGACCATTGCGGCGGGCCGGTCGGCACCGGCCGCTTCGCCGGCAAGCGCGAGGAGACCTTTCCGGTCTGGAGGGCCTCGATCCAGGAGATCGCCCGGTGCCAGAACGTCGTGGTCAAGCTCGGCGGGCTGGCGATGTGCCTGCTGGGCTACGACTTCCACCTTCGCCCCCGGCCGCCCTCGTCCGAGGAACTCGCCGCCGCCTGGCGGCCTTATGTGGAGACCTGCATCGAGGCGTTCGGGCCGAACCGTTGCATGTTCGAGAGCAACTTCCCACCTGACAAGGGACAGTGCAGCTATCAGGTGATCTTCAACACCTTTAAACGGCTTGCATCACAATATAGCGAAGTCGAGAAGACGGCGTTGTTCTTGAATACGGCAAAGGATGTCTATCGGCTCGACATCGGGTAAACTTGCGACTCATGGATGACGGCATCACCATCCGGCCGCTTCGAGAGGCTGATGCGGAAGCGGTGGTCGAACTCTACGCAAAGGCAGCTGTGGTGGAACCGCGGCTGGGCCCTGTTGCGCTGCCGCAGTGGGACCAGTTCCTGAAACTGCCGCAGAACCGTGGCGGGCGCGACTTCCGTGTTGCCGAGCGAAATGGCCGACTGGTCGGTCTCGCCGAATCCTCGTTGCGCGATCAGGGCGCGCATCAGTCCCGGTTCCTCAAGATCGTCGTGGCGCCCGAGATGCGGCGGCGCCGGATTGGTCTGGCCCTGTTCGACGACATCATCGCAATCGAGACCGATCCCGACCTGATCGTGCAAACATTGGTGAGCAGTGACTGGCCGGCCGGAATGGCCTTCGTCTCCGCTTTCGGGTTTGTTCATCTCGAGTCCGAGATCGGGATGAAATGCGTCGAGCCATTGCAGCCGGCGCGCACCCTCGCGGCGGCCCGCGCCACCATCGAACAGGTCAGCGACGTGACCGCCTGCGCGGCCGAGGTCGCGCGCATCCACAACGCCGCCTATGCCTCGGACGCCGCCTTCCGCCTGTACTCGCCGGAGGAGATGGCGCAGGTCCTGACCGAGACCGAGGTCTGGATCGCGTCGGAAGACGGACAGATGTCGGGCTACTGCCTGACCGAGCCGGAGCGGAACTCGATGTGGATCGAGTCGGTCGCCGTCGACCCGGCGCGGCAGGGACGCGGGCTCGGCCAACTCCTGGTCTACCGCGTACTCAGCGCGCATGACGTCTCGGTCGAGCATCCCTGCTGGCTCAACGTCTCGAGCCGCAATGCCCCCGCGCTGAAGATCTATCGCCGGCTCGGCTTCCGACCGCAGCACGAGACATGCCGCTTCAGCGCCACGCGGGGCGACCTGCTCGCCGCGCGGGAGCGGAGGTTCCGCTAGCGGGCTGTTACGCCCACTCGCCCTTGCGGAACACCGGCACGCTGCGGCCGTCGGCATGGATGCCGTCGATGTCGGTATGGGCGGAGCCGATCATCCAGTCAATATGAATGAGGCTCTTGTTGCCGCCCTGCTCGGCGATCTGTTGCGGTGTCAGTCTGTCGCCGTTGACGAAGCATTTCGAGTAGCACTGGCCGAGCGCGATGTGCGAGGCGGCGTTCTCGTCGAACAGCGTGTTGAAGAACAGCAGGCCGCTCTTCGAGATCGGCGATGAATGCGGCACCAGCGCGACCTCGCCGAGACGGCGCGCGCCCTCGTCGGTGTCGAGCACCTTGTTCAGCACTTCCTCGCCGCGCGAGGCCTTGGCCTCGACGATGCGGCCCTCTTCGAACCTGACCGAGATATTATCGATCAGCGTGCCCTGATAGGACAGCGGCTTGGAGCTGACGACATGGCCGCTGACGCGGCGGCAGTGCGGCGTGGTGAACACCTCCTCGGTCGGGATGTTGGCATTGCAGACGATGCCGTTCTTCGCGGTCGAGGCGCCGCCTTCCCATTCATGACCGTCGGCGAGGCCGATGGTCAGGTCCATGCCGGGGCCGGAATATTTCAACGCGTGGAAGCGCTGGCCGTTCAGCCATTCGGTGCGCTCGCGCAGTCTCGCGTTGTGCCTTTCCCAATTGGCGACGGCGCCGTCCTGATCGACCCGGGAGGCGGAGAAGATCGCATCCGCGAGCTTTGCCACCGCAACGTCCTCGGCATCATCAGGGAATACCTGCTTCGCCCAGGACGTGCTGGGATAGGCGATGATGTTCCAGTTGGTGTCGAAATTGACGATCTTCTGCAGCGCCGGCTGGTAGGCGATCGAATTGGCCTTGCTGGCGCGGGCCACCTTGGTCGGATCCTCGCCCGACAGCAGCATCGGATTGTCGCCGACGATCGCAAGCCTCGCGGTGTTGGCGCCGAACGCCTTCGCCATGCCCTCGTAGAGCCAGCCGGCGGCGCGATCGAAACTCGCATCGTTGCCGTAGCGGTAGCGCGCCAGCGTGAGCTCCTCGTCCGAGAAGAACGGGGTCACGAGACCCGCGCCGGCCTTGTAGGCATGCTCGACGACCCGCCGCACCAGCGGCATCGCCGCGGCGGGCGCCGTCAGCAGCAGATCCTGCCCCGGTTGCAGCTGCAGGCCGACCTTGATCGCGACTTCGGCGAGCCGATCGAGCTTCACCGGATCGATCGAGGCGGAAAGGTTGCGTTGATGTGCGGTCATGAAGCGCCGTGTCGTTTGAGGATCTCTTCAGGATTCGTAGTCCAATTCGATCCGCATCCGCAAGGTTCCAGCCTGCCGCGCCCGATCACGCGGCAGCGAGCATTCGCGTCGAATTTACCGCTCCGGCGCGTGTCCGCCTGTTTGGCCCCGGCGCGAACCCTACGCCTTCGGAGGCGCCTCGCCGAACACCTCGGCCGCGATCTTGCTGGTCTCGATCGCAGCCGGAATGCCGCAATACATCGCAACCAGCAGCAGCACGTCCTGCACCTGCGCGGCGGTGCAGCCATTGGCCAACGCGCCCTTGGCATGAACGCGGAACTCGGCGGGCTTGCTGCTCGCCGCGGTGATGCCGAGCATCACGAGGCTGCGGATCTGGTCAGACAGCCCACTGCGCTCCCAGACGTCGCCATAGACGTAGGCATTGATGATGTTTTGCAGCGGCGTGCCAAAATCGCCGGCGGCCGCCATCCGCTTGGCGACATCGACCTCGCCGAACATCTTCTGGCGCCGGCGCAGCCCGCGCGCATGGAGATCGCTGATGTCCACCATCGTCATCTGGCTCCTCTGAATGGGCTATTTATACGGATAAATTTGCCGCGTCTCAATATTCCGACGGGCCATCTGCTTGCATTTCAGACTTATTTGTCCGTATAAATTTGGGAAAAGCAGGCACGGGAAGGGACCGGGATGAAGTTACGGCTGGGGCTGCTCGTCGTCCTGCTCGCTGCGCTTCGGGTCCTGCCGGCGGTCGCCGCGGACGATTTCCCGCAACGGCCGATCCGGATCATCGTGCCCTTCCCGGCCGGCGCCGGCCCCGACAATGTCGCGCGGCTGGTTGGCCAGCATCTGCAGGATGCGTTCGGCCAGACCGTGCTGATCGAGAATCGCGCCGGCGCGCTCGGCAGCATCGGCACCCAGGAAGTCGCCCGCAGCGCGCCCGACGGCTACACGCTGCTGATGGGCACCAACACCACCCATGCCAGCAACGTCGCGACGTTGAAGAGCCTGCCCTACGACCCGGTGAAGGATTTCGCGCCTGTCATCCGCACCACCACGACGGCGATGGTGCTGCTGGTCAACCCGAAGCTTGCGGCCAAGGACCTGCCGCAGTTCCTCAGCTACGCCAAGGCCAATCCAAATCTGACCGCGGGCTACGGCTCCGGCGCATCGCAGATCTCGGTCGCGCAGCTGCAGTCCCGCGGCGGCCTGTCGCTGATCGCGGCATCCTACCGCGGAGTGCCGCAGGCGATGACCGACGTGATGGCGGGGGTGATCGACCTGACCTTCGGCGATTTCTCGGTCGCGATCCCGCAGATGCAGGGCGGCACGCTGCGCGGCATCGCAGTGACGTCGGCGGCCCGCAACGAGCTCACCCCCGGCCTGCCCGCGCTGTCGGAAGCCATGCCGGGCTTCGAGGCCACGATCTGGTACGGGCTGTTCGCGCCGGCCGGCACGCCGGCCCCCATCGTCAACAAGATCCATGCGGAGTGCGCGAAGTACCTCGCGATGCCGGAGACCAGGAAGAAGCTCGCCGATGTCGGGGTGATCGTGGCACCGCTGACGCCCGCCGAGTTCGGCGCCTTCGTCAAAAGCGAGGTCGTGCGCTGGTCGGCGGAGGTCAAGGCGGCCGGCATCCAGCCGCAATAGCGCGAAGCGGCGGCGCATCATGGCTCGCGAGACACCTGTCGGCATGATCGGCCTGGGCCTGATGGGATCAGCGCTCTCGGCACGCCTGATCGATGCCGGCATCGGCGTGATCGGCTTCGACGTCGATGCTGCGAAGCAGGATGGACTGCGGGCCAGCGGTGCCGAGTTCGCGGCCTTCGCTGCCGACGTCGCGGCGCGCTGCCGCGTCATCGTCATCGCAGTGTATGACGCGGCCCAGGTCGAGGGCCTGCTGCCGGACCTTGCGAACACCAGGCCGCCGCCGCTCGTCATCTGCACCACCACGTGTGCGCCGGGCGAAATCACTGTCATCGCCGAATTCGCGGCGCGCTCACGCCTGCCCTTCATCGAAGCGCCGATCTCGGGCACCAGCGCTGAGGTCGGCGCCGGCACCGCCACCGCGCTGGTCGCCGGCGACGCCGACATCATCGCCGCCGCAGCAGCGACGCTCGACGTCCTCTGCCCGCGGCGGATCAATGTCGGCGCGATCGGTAATGCGAGCCGCACCAAGCTCGCCATCAACCTGATCCTGCAGAACAACCGCGCCGCTTTGGCCGAAGGCCTCGCCCTTGCCGAAGCGCTCGGCCTCGACGGGGCGACGTTCCTTGCGACCGCGCGGCAATCGGCGGCATATTCCAAGGTGATGGACAGCAAGGGACCAAAGATGCTGGCGCGGGACTTCTCGCCGCAATCGCATCTCGCGCAGACCTTGAAGGACGCCGAGCTGATTCTGCGCGAGGCAGGTCGATGCGGCCTGCGCTTGCCGCTGACGTCAGTGCAGGCCGAGTTGCTGCGCGCGGCGATCGCGCTTCGGGGCCCGGACAGCGACAGCGCCGCAGTGATCGAGGCGATCCGGGCCGGACGCAGTCAGGACAAGGAACATTCATGATCAATTGTGCGATCGCGGGCCTCGGCCGCTGGGGCCGCGCGCTGGTCGAGGCTGCGCAAGGCGAGCCACGACTGAGGATCACCAGCGCGGTGGAACCCGATGTCGGCGGCGCCGCGGGCTTTTGCGCGACGCATGGCCTCTCCCTCACCCCCAGCCTGGACGATGTCCTCGCCGAGCCCGGCATCGATGCCGTGCTGCTGGCAACACCGCATTCGCTGCACAAGCGCCAGGTCATCGCGGCCGCCGGAGCCGGCAAGCAGGTGTTTTGCGAGAAGCCGCTGGCGCTGCGGCGCGACGATGCGGCCGAGATGTTCGCTGCCTGCCGCAATGCCGGTGTGTTGCTCGCGGTCGGGCATAACCGAAGGTTCTGGCCGTCGATGCAGGCGCTCCGCGCGATCACGGCCAGTGGCGAGCTCGGCACGATCCTGCATGTCGAGGGGCACAACAGCAACGAGAACTCGCAGGCCATCATGCAGGGCTGGCGGTTGTCGCCCGAGGAGTCGCCTGGCGGCGGGCTGACCGGCGCGGGCCTGCATGTGCTCGACGGCTTCGTCAGCCTCCTTGGTCCTGCCCGACAGGTTTATGCCCGCTTGAATGAACGCGAGGCCGGACCGCCGCCGCTCGACGCTGCAACTTTAGCGATTGAATTTGTGAATGGCGTGAGTGCAACCCTTGCTACGGTCCGCGCAACACCGTTCTATTGGCGCGTGCATGTGTTCGGGATGAAGGGATCCGCAGAAGTGCTCGACGAGGGGACGATGGTGCTACGGAAATCCGGCGAGGCGCCTGCAACGACACGCTATCCGGCAGTCAACACGCTGACCGCGGAACTTACCGCCTTTGCCGACGCGGTCGAACGCAAGCAGCCGTTCCCGGTGCCCCAAGCTGACGTGCTGGCGACGCTCGCGGCATTCGAGGCCGCGCTGCAATCGATGCAGTCGGGACATCCAGTCGCCTGCCATTTGGCATACCAGTGATCTGCCATGTCTGAACAACCGGACAGGGCGAGATCGTCCCGCTATCGCGACATCGCCACCGGGCTGCAGAAGGATATCCGCCTCGGCACCTACGCGGTCGGCAATCTGCTGCCGACCGAGACCGAACTGATGGCGAGCTACCAGGCGAGCCGCCAGACCGTGCGCGAGGCGCTGCGCATCCTGATCGATCAAGGCCTGATCGTGCGCCGCGCCGGCCTCGGTTCGGTGGTGATCGCCTCCGAGCCGCCGGTGCTGTTCACCCACAGCGTCAAGTCGCTCGGCGAATGGCTGCGCTATTCCAACGAAACCTACCGCGACGTGGTTGGCAGCAGCGACATCGTCGCCGATCGGAAGCTGGCCGCGCAGTTGAAATGCGAGCCCGGCAAGAGCTGGTTCCTGATCGAGGCGGTGCGCCGCTCCGACCAGTTCGCCGCCCCGCTCGGCTGGACCGAGATTTACGTGCTGCGCCGATTCGCCGATGTCGTGACCCGCAGCGACCACGGCCGCACCCCGGTGCACGAGCAGATCGCGAAGATGTACGGCCAGGTCACCGAGCGTGCGCAGATGGAAATCTTCGTGCGGGGGATGCCGGCGCCGATCGCCAAGGCGCTCGACGTCAAGACCGGATCGCCGGCGCTCACCGTGGTCCGCCGCTACTACGGCCTGCGCGAGGAACTGTTCGAGGTCACCATCACCACGCACCCGGAAGGGCGCTACACCTACACGATGGATATGCAGCGCTCGCTGCGGCCGAAGCTCTAGCGAGCCCGCGCCAGATGCGTGGGGGCAGATGTATGTGCCATCTGCGGCGCGCCGCTCACGCCCCAGATCGCGACCGCGATCAGCGCGGCCGCCCAGACATATGGCACAGCATTCGGCTTCTTCATTTCCGAGATCATCCCCAGCGTCTGACGAGTACTGATTGCACGACCTCGGTCGTGAATCTCACGACCGCATTGTCAGCGTCTCATCAGGCACCCGTTGTTCACAACGCTACTAAGGTTAGACCTTGTCGGTTTCAGGACGTCTTCGTGCGATTTCGGAAATGATTTCGAGGGAACCGGGCACTCTCATCCGAATTGATGAGAGCGCAAGCCCGACCGGACGCGACTCCATTCGAACCAAGGCATAGGTCGAGGCCAGGGAGAATTTCCTGCTCAAATTGGAGTCAGATGCCCAACAAACGTTCCAAATGGCGTCCGCTGAATTCTTTTTGATTGTCGCCGCGACTCTGGCCGTGGCATGCCTGCACCTGTGACACTGTGATGACAAAGGATCCCCGTGACTGCCCAACCGGCCAAACCGCATGGCGGCTCCCGCCGCCACTCCCAGCAAACCCAGGACGAGGTTGCGCGGTCGCTGGAACGGGAGCTGAGGTTCTTGTCCGAAGAACGCCAGGAGCGCGCCCTTCAGCTCGGGCTCGACATGTCGGCCAAGACGCCGAAGACCGACCACTAGAGTCTGCTACCGGTTCGACTGTCAAACAGCCCCATGTTCTCGGTGTCATCACCCGCGCATGCTGCGCGGGTGATCCATCAAGTGAGTCCATGACTCCTCGCGGGCGTCGTCCCGGCGAAGGCCGGGACCCATAGTCCGCGGCGGATGTCGTGAAGCGGACTCGTCGTCCCGGCATCGCTCAACAATGACCATCGGTGGTTATCGGTCCCGGCCTTCGCCGGGACGACAGTGAGCGTGTGGCATTGTTCGTGAGCCGTATGTTCGCATTCTCAAGACAGGAATTGTCCGAGCATTGCATTTCGTTTCGCCCCTTCAGCGCCTTCCCGATTCCGGATTCTCGCCTTTGCCGGCGCCTCAATCACGCTATTGCGCACCGGGCGTCTCCGCATCGACCTGCACGTCGTGGCCGAAGCGATCCTTGCCGCTGAGCCTCGCCTTGCCGCTGCCAAACGAGAGCAGCCATTTGCGATCGGTGTCGCCGCCGACCAGGCGCAGGTCGATCGCGAGCCTCTCACCGTCCAGCCACGTCCCCTTGAGCGCCATCACGCCGAGCGGCGTCGGCTGGCCGAGACGGTAGGTCCCGTCGAGCCCGATCGGTCCCGTCAGTTTGATCACCGGCCGCGCCGGATCCGGCGTCGCCGTTTCCAGCTCGTAGCGCGCGGACGGATCGGTCAGATGCAGTGTCAGCGCCCGCAGGTTGAGGCCGTTGGCCGGGAAGCGCCAGGTCTTGCCCGAGATGGCGGCAGCGGTCTCGGGCATGGCGCCGACGGCCGATGGCTTTTCCGTCGCGATCTCGCGCAGCGCGGCAGCAAGCTGATTGCCGCCGGCGGAATTCACCGGCAGCGCGGTGTCGGACTTGACCGCGCCGGAAATGTCGTCGGCCATTCTGCCGAACGAGCAGTAGTCACGCGCGGTCACCACCGCGACGATGTCGAGCGCGAGAAATATCATGATCAGCTGGCAGCGATCGCCCACCGCCATGACGACCTGGCGCTTCGGCATCACCCAGAAGAAATTGGCATAATGCAGGGAAGGATCGAATGAAGCGTGCATGTCTGTCGTCGCGTGCCTGATGCGATCGACCCAGCCCGACTGCAGCAGCCGCTGTCCCTCCCATTCGCCGTCATGCAGATAGAGCAACCCGATCTTGGCGGCGTCGCGCGGCGCGAGCAGCAGTCCGCCGCCGCCCTGGGTCAGCCCCGGCCCGATGCTGTGCCAATAGGGCGCGGCAATTCCGAGCGTGCGAAACAGCTTCGTCACCGCATAGTCCCGCGCGCTCATCCCGGTGAGCTTGTTGATGATCGCGGCCAGGAGCTGCGGATTGCCGGTGTTGTAATAAAACGCCTCGCCCGGCGCCTTCGCCATTGGACGGTCGAGGATGAACTGGATCACGTCGGGGCTACGCTCCCATTCGATCAGCGAGTCCGGCCGCCCGCCCTCGACGCCTTCGGTCCACGCCATGCCGGAAGTCATGTCGAGCATGGTCTGGACCGTGATCGCCCGCTTGCGGTCATCGAGATTTGCAATGGTGCGGTCGCCGAAGAAATCCACCAAGCGATGGTCGAGGCTATCGAGCACGCCCTCTTTAAGCAACATCGCAACCAATGTACCGGTCACCGCCTTGGTGACGGAATTGAGGAGGTGCGGGATCTCGGGCGTGTACGGCGCATAATAGGCGTCGAGCACGATCTGGCCGTGACGCGCGATCAAGAGGCTATCGAAGCTGCGCACCGCGCCATAATTGACGAGCCTCGCCAGCGCCGCAGAGTCCATCCCCTGTTCTTCCGGTGTCGCGGTCTGCCATTGCCGGCTCGGCCACATCGGATCGGGGGCACCACCCTGTGCGCCAGCAGCACCCGACAGAGCCAGGACCGCAAGCCCGGCAAGCATCGACAGAGCCCATCGTTGAACTTGCATCGGTGTCTCGCTGCGATACGGCCGTGCCGCCGCACCATCGGCGACGCATCGCGTTCCTGTCAATCTCCGCCCTCGCTAATATTCGGATAATTGGCCCTGGCAATGCACGCCGTGACACTGCCGTTGACGAGCATCGGGCTTCCGTCGATATGGCCGCAACCGCTTTCCAGCGGGCGTACCGGCCGGAATATCCAGGCAAGTGGCAGCGCCAAGCCGTGCCTGCATCTCCCGGGACCGGCGATACACCCCCGTTGAAGTTCGATGGGTTGAAGTTCAACGCCAGCCTTCCGGAGAAACCACATCCGGACAGATTGTTCGAACAAATGCAGGTCGTCGCGTCTGCGTTCGATACGAGAAGACCCGCGGCAAGGACGACCAATGCCGCAATCCTGCGCATCGCCGACTGCGATCCAAACCTTTGTTCATCAATGTCGCACCGATCTGCGATCGTGACCACTCGGCACTTGCAAATCGATCTGTAACTCCGCCAAATCCGGGAGATTCGATACGCGATCAAGCTACGCTTTTTAAAAGCGCGGAAGTGCACTGGCAAAGTCAACGGAGCGTTTGAGGCCAAGCACGATGCGGAAGCCAGCCAAGGAAAAGGCAGTCGATCAACTCGAATATGAACGCCTGTCACTCTCGTTCAAGGCCATGGGAGGCGGCCTGTGGGATTACGATATCGACGCCGACATGCTGTTCTGCAACGAGCGCTGGTACGAGATTTTGGGGCTGGATCAGGCGACGCACCCGATCACGTCGATAGAGGCTTTCAAGCCCTATATTCATCCTGACGATCTGGAGATCGCGACCAGAATAGACGACGCCGAAGTATCCGCGTTGCTCGCGAGAAACGAATACTACCGCGTCGAATTCAGGATCGTGCGGCCATCCGGAGAAATACGTTGGCTGCGTTCGGTCGCCTGCCTGATCCTGGATTCCTCCAGCCATCACCGTCGCGCGATCGGCTGCGTCACCGACATCACCGAATTCCGGACGGCCGCAGCAGGACAGGCCGCGCGATGGCCCGACGAGCCCAACGACCCGCCGGCCGCTCGAAATGCGGCAGACGACTATCGCCGCGAGACCGTCGAAGGCGATCTCACCGACAAGGAGCGCGAGTGCTTGAAATGGGTCAGCGCTGGCAAGACCGCTGGAGAAACTGCAGCAATCATAGGCAGAAGCGCCAGAACAGTTGAATTCCACCTGCGCAACGCCACGCGCAAATTGAATGCGACGAACAAGGTGCATGCTGCAACCATCGCGATCCGCCTGAAGCTGTTGTAGGATGTGCGGCACGATCACGGCGCGCAGAACTAGTAAAGTTACGAGGTGAATTGCGCACGCGACGTATTACGCTCCGCGCGATGTTTCCGATTTCGTGACCGGCCTCGGGCTGTTCCGATTTCTTGGTGCCGATCGCGGCCTGATGTTTCCGCTCCGAAACACTCAGCGCAACGCATTGGCCGAACTCTTCTTTTGTACGCGGACGAGCGGGACTATGCTTTGAATGGGACGCATCATCGATCTCCAGCAGTTCCGCAATCGCGCCCATCTGTCGAAGCAGACGGCTTCATCGGCGAGCCGGCCGCAGGGAGATATCTCTGCGGCCCTGTTGGCCTGCCTCTCGGTCCGGCGCCAGATCGGTGGCATTCTCGAGGTCACGACGGCCATCGAGGAACTAATCGAGCGCCAGGCTGACCCTAGGTCGCGCGACGAGTTGCTCGAAAGACTGTGGATCTCCCGCAAGGAGTTCATGGCCGCATTCAAGAGCCTATCGACGACCATCGAGATGCTCTCCAGAGCGACGGCCTCCAGCGCTCGTCACGCACCGACGCCGCCGGAAGGTCCCTAGATGCAGACTGCTGCGAACTCCCGGAGACTCGAATGCTTGGACGCCCCGACGACAAGGAAGCCCTGCGGCTCACGCTGGCGTTCTATTGCATCATGGAGCCGGACAAGCGCGCAATCGTCCTGAGCCTTGCCGAACAATTCGCGCGTACGTCGCAAACCGTCGAAGGCTGCGTGCACTTCCTGTTGCTGGACGACAGCCTGCCGGCCAGTCACGACGCGATGCAGGAATTCCTGAACCGAAAGCGGCTGACCTGAAGCGTGATGCGATCAGGTTGAACTGGATCGGCAGCGGAGGCTCCATGATCGTCAATGATCGGCGCAGCGCTCGCTTCGATCACATCAGGAAATGCGGCCCGCCAGTCTTACGGCGCGGACGGTGCCGCAAGGCTCGGCAGCGGCGCGAATTGCATCTCTGCGACGGCCGAGCCTGCATAGGCGCTGGCGATCAGGATCATGACTCGAATGGCGACGAACATGGTGGCCTCCTCAGTCTTTTTCTTGATCCCTTGATGCCAGAGACTCCTTGCAGGCTGGTGAGCAAAGCTGGTTGCCGTAACCTTGAGGGCGTTGGTAAGCGAGCCGTTTACGTCCGCATTCATGAGTTGAGAACCTTACCGGCCGATCGGCCGGGCAGCTAAACGCGCGGTTCACCGTCGCCGGGCATTGTCCGCCTCAATCAAGAAGGCGCAAACACAATGCCGTTTTTCAGAACGATCCTTGTTGTCGTATCGATTTTTCTTGCCGTTTTGTACGTCTACGACACCTGCCGCAGCGACGGCCTGCTCATGGCGGCACCCGTCGGCGACATCTTTGTACGGCGATGGCCTAACCCGGATGAATTTCGTGTCGCGGCCGCCCCTGCTTCTGCGACCGCCCCCGACGCGACGCCGGCGGCGCGCGTTAGGGAAACGTTTGCGATGTTCATCCCCAGAGACGCGCGACGTCACACGATGCAGCGCAGCCTCTAAAGCGCGATGAGATTGGGTTGAATCGTCATCGCGCTTTAGCCCCTTCTTGAGCATGATCTTTCCGGAAAACCGCTTCGCACTTTTCCGGATCATGCTTCAGGGCCTCCGGTTCAGCCCAGCGATACGCCGGCCTTGGCGCGGCTGATTCCGAGTGTCACGATCCGGTTCAACAGACCCGGGTAATCGAGCCCGACATGCCCGGCCGCCATCGCGAACTCCTGGCTCTTGGCGATCTCGGGATTGGGATTGGCTTCGATGAAATACGGCACGCCGCTGGTCGACAGGCGGAAGTCGATGCGCGCGTAGCCGTCGAGCCCCAGCGTCCGGTAGATGCGTTTCGCCAGCCGCTGAATATGCGCGGATAGTTCGGGCGTGAGGTCGTCGGCCGGGCCATCCGCAATCCCGATGCGCTCCTGATAGTTGGTATCGTGCTTGGCTTTTTCGGTCGCGATATGCCGCGCGCCGGGGCCGCCCATGCTGCCGAACTTCAATTCCCACACCGGCAGCACCCGCAGCCGGTTGTTGCCGAGCACGCCGACATAAAGCTCGCGGCCCTCGATGAACTGCTCGGCGATGGCCGCGGTTCCGATCCGCTCGTGGATGAAGGCGACGCGCTCCACCAGCTTCTCGTCGGTATCGACGATCGACGCCTGCGAGATGCCGAGCGATCCGTCGCTGCTCAGGCTCTTGACGATCAGCGGCAGTTCGAGACGCGGCGGCCGCTTGACCTTGCGGCGCATCGGAAACACGGCGAAGGCCGGCACCGGGACCCGGCGATGATGCACCAGCGTCTTGGACAGATCCTTGCCGCGCGCCAGGATCAGGCCGCGCGGGTTGCACCCGGTATAGGGGATCTTCATCAGCTCGAGATAGCTCGCGATGTGCTGGTCATACACCACGTCGTAGTGAAACTCCTCCAGCAGCGTGAACACGATGTGCGGCTTGAAGCCTTCGATCGCGTCGCGCACCGGCTTGATCTCCTCCTGCACGCCGAGCGGCCGAACCTCATGGCCGGCCGTACGCAGGGTGCTGACGACATCGTATTCGGTCTTCCACTCGTTGATTTCCCGCGCGGAATATCCATCGCTGCTATCGGGCGGCACACAGTCGGGATGCATCAGCACCAGGATGCGGAAATGCTTCATAGCGCGATCCATTTGCGGCGCGACGGACCGAACAGCGCGTGCATGGTCTTGGCGGTCAGCAGGATGATGAAGTTGGTCACGAGCTTCTGCTCGGGGCCGACGGCACGCAGATTGAGCTCGCGGCAGCGCGAGATCATGTCGTCGAGCACGGCATCGAGCGTCAACTGATTCTCGCCGGTCCAGCGCGCGACCAGCTGCCTGATGTGAGCACGATGCCGCCTGATGAACACTGCAGCCGGCTGATACCGCTGATGCCGCGGATCGGCGGAGAACAGCTTGGACAGATCGCGGTCATAGGTCTTCGGCGGCGTGAATGCGTAGAACGCCTGCTTCTTCTTGTAGTGCTCGCCGAGCGTCTGCTTGAGCTCGCGCAACGGATCGACGCGCTCGCGCGTCGTAAGCAGCGGCCGCTTGCCGGCGATCTCGCCCATCAGCTCGTCGACATATTCGAGCTTCTTCAGCGCCGGCCAGCCGGCATAGCGCGTCCGCCAGTTCGAGCGCGGCCGCAGCCACACCGCGAAGGTCTCGGCGAAATCCTCGTCCGGATGGCTCTGCGCGTACCAAAGCCGCAGATGCTGGACATAATTGCGGCTGGCCGGATTGGGCCGGTAGTAGCGCGGGTAGTGCTGCGACGATGGACCGAACAGCTGCTGCCAGCGGCGGCGGCGTTGCAACTGGTAGCCGTGCTGCACGGCGTGGCCCGCCTCGTGGCGGAGAATGGCCATGCACTCGGACCACGAGGCGCCCTCGACGTCGAGCATCATCTTCTTCTCGAGCTTCATCAGGCGCGGATGGGCGAGATAGAACGGAATCGCGATGCCGGGCACATCCGCCGGGCTGAACCATTCGCTCGAGATCCAGGTGTGCGGCCGCAGCCTTATGCCGCGCTCCTCGAGCTCTTCGTAGAGCGTGCCGACGCAATCCGCGAGCCAGGTGCCTTCGACCGCAACCCTCAGACTGCTGAGGCGTTGCTTGAGCAACTGTTCGTCCGTGAGCTGCTCCCAGGCATATTTGCGGCGCGGCATGGGCTTCCAAAAGTCAAGAACAAACCGGAATCGGGATGGTGTCATAGGTTGCCGCCGGCAACAACCGCCGGGCTTCTGCAGCAGGCCGTGGTCCGTCCCGGTTTTGGGGCAGCCACGGCCGCTGCGACCCCAGGTCACTGACGGACGGCTTCGTCCCGTCTGCTATGATCGGCCATTGACCGGGCGATCATTTGAGGGGGCGGGAATGGATTATCGGCGACGGCTGCTGTTTCACGGCATGGCCTTGTTCCTGATCGGGCTGTTGACCGGACTTGTCGAGCAGCATTTCACCAACGTCCGGATGGGACTCGCGGCCCATCTCGAAGGGGTGATGAATGGCACCTTCCTGCTCGCGGTCGGGGCGATCTGGAGCGAGGTCAGGCTGGCGTCGGGCCCGCGCGCTGTCGCCTATTGGGCGCTGCCCTGCGGCACCTACGGCAACTGGGCGGTGACGACGCTCGCCGCCATTCTCGGAACCGGCGCGCTCTCGCCGGTCACCGCGCCCGGGCGTAGTGCCCCGCCGTGGCAGGAGACGCTGGTCACCGCCGGGTTCGTCTCGATCGGCCTTGCGATCATCGCGGCATCGGCCCTGCTGCTCTGGGGGCTGCGCGGCAAGGCGGCGCTTGTCCATGACGTGCGATGATCTCTCCTGACGACCACCGTCAGTGCTGCTCGCGCTCCTGCGCCGCGCGCGCGGCGGCCGCGGCGCGGCGCTTGAGGAACTCACGCTCGCGTGCGTTGCCGGCCAATGCGGCGGCGGCCTCGAACGCTGATTGCGCCTCCGCGAAGCGGCTCAGCCGTTGCAGCAGATCGCCGCGCACGCTCGGCAGCAGGTGATAGGATTTCAGCGCCGGCTCGTCGGCGAGACCGTCGACGATCGCAAGCGCGGCCTGCGGCCCTTCGGCCATGCCGATCGCAACCGCACGGTTGAGCGCGATGACGGGCGAATCGAGCAGCGCAGCGAGATCGCCATAGAGCGCGGCGATGCGGCGCCAGTCGGTCGCGGCGGGCGCATCGGCCTCGGCGTGGCAGGCGGCGATCGCGGCCTGCAGCACATAGAAGCCGCCGGCGCCGCCGAGCTCGCGGCCGCGCGCCAGCGCCAGCTGGCCGCGGCGGATTTGCAGGCGATCCCACAGCGCGCGGTTCTGGTCCATCAGCAGGATCGGCTCGCCGGCCGCATCGGTGCGCGCCGCCATCCGCGAGGCGTTGAACTCCATCAGCGCCAGCAGGCCGTGTGCTTCCGGCTCCGATGGCGCGATCGAGGTCAGCACGCGGCCGATGCGCAGCGCCTCGTTACAGAGCTGCGGTCGCAGCCATTCGTCGCCGCGTGCGGCGGTGTAGCCCTCGTTGAAGATCAGATAGACGACCTCGAGCACCGAGGCGAGCCGTTCGGACAGCGCCTCGCCGCGCGGCGTCTCGTAGGCGAGGCCCGACTCCGACAGCGTGCGTTTGGCACGCACGATGCGCTGGGCGACGGTCGCTTCCACCTGCAGGAAGGCGCGCGCAATCTCCTCGGTGGTGAGGCCGCAGATCATCCGCAACGCCAGCGCGGCGCGTGCCTCGCGCGACAGCAGCGGATGACAGGCGGTGAAGATCAGCCGCAGCAATTCATCGCCGATGTCGTCGTCGAGCGCGGAATCGAAATCGGGCATGGTCTCCTGCTCCCACGCCAGATCATGCGCCAGCATGCCGTGCTTGCCGGTCAGCATGCTGTTGCGCCTGATGTGATCGAGCGCACGCCGCTTGGCGGTCGCCATCAGCCAGGCGCCCGGCTTCTCCGGCACGCCGTCGGCCGGCCAGTGCTCGAGCGCGGCGACCAGCGCTTCCTGGGTCAGATCCTCGGCGAGCGGCACGTCGCGCAGCATCCGCGACAGGCTGGTGATCAGCCGCGGCTGCTCGATGCGCCACACCGCAAGGATCGTGGACTGGATGTCGGCGGCCGTCATCGCCGCCGACTTGACGTCTTGCCGTGTCGCGCCTTCTTCACGCGGGCTGGAAGCCACTTCGCTCGAAAACGCTCCCTCCGCGGCCCGTCAGGCGACGGCGGACACATCGACCTGGCAGGCGACGTCAACGCCCGGGGTCGCGAGGTGGCGCACCTCGCAGGTCCCTTCCCAGCCCGGCATATGCTCCTTTTGCAGCTGCATGAACTCCACGGCGGCCGCGACGGCCTCTTCCTTGTTGCGCAGCTCGAAGATCGCGTAACCGCCGATCATCTCCTTGGTCTCGACGAACGGCCCGTCGATGACGTTGAGCTTGCCGTCGGTGATGCGGACCTGGGCGCCCATCGCGACCGGCAGCAGCCCGCCGGTGTCGATCATGCGGCCGGCCTTGATTTCCCGCTCGGCGAGCTTGCCCATCGCCTCCATCAGCGCCGGCGTCGGCGGCCGCGGGGGCTGGGACGAGGTGACGATATACATGAACCGCATCGGAAAACTCCTGTTTTAGGCGAGAAGCGACGATAACCGCCGCAAAACCGGCTCGCTACTGGTGACGACGATCCGGCGCGAACCGGATCGACAGGGAGTGGGGAATTATTTTCGGGCTGGACGACGGAACAGGGCAAACTGCGGACGCATCGGCGGCTTTACGCCGCCGCGGATGCGCGGGGTCAAAAATATCGAAAACAACCCCATGCAAAGCAGCCGGCGGGCTGCCGGCGTCCGATACGGGGACCTTGACACGTCGGGCAAATCAGGGAGATATTTCCAATATTCCGAAATCGCGCAAATTTGTCGGCGAGTACCGCATGCGGAGGCGGTGATATTTCGCCGGCCCCCTATTGCTCCCGCAACATGATCAGCGGATCGGCGCTGTCGGGGATGCGGCGCCACTGGGCGTTGTCGTCGGCCTCGAACTGCCAGCTCTCGCCCTTGGGCGACATCAGGATCATCTGGCCGTGGTCGAGCCGCCACAGCGTCGGGTTGAAGGTCGCGACCGCGGGATCGCATTTGCCTTTCATGAACACCTGGAAATTGTCGTTGCCGGCGTCGGTGTTGGTCAGCACCAGCGCGCAGATCGCCTGGCCGTTGCCACGGACCATCGACCAGTCGCCGATCATCTGGTCCATCGACTTGGCGAGCGAGCGGGCGGCGGCGAGATTCTGCAGGATGTAGACGCCCTCGTTGGTGCGCATGCCCTCGAAGATGCCGGCCTCGACTTCTGTGAAATCGATCACCGCCTCGCCGGCCGCGTTGTGTAGCCGCACGATGTCGCCGAGGCCCTTGATGCTCCAGCCGGTGATGTCCTTGGTGAAGGGCAGCGCGGCGGCGCAGGCCGGCTCGAGCTCGAGCTTGAAGCCTTGCGGCGTCGCGTCGCTCTTCAGCGTCACGACGCAGGTCTTGCTGCGCTCGGTGGTGGCGAGCTCCCACTGTCCGATCATGTCCTTCTTCAACGTCGTGACGTCCTGCGCGGCGGCTGGACCGGATGCGGCCAGCAGCGCGAGCAGCACGACGCTGAAGCGGGACAATGCCATCAGCGATCCCTGACCGGGGTTTCGGCGACCGGCGTCAGCGGCGGCTTGCCGGCGAACCAGTTCCTGATGTTGTCGACCACGAGCTGGTCCATTGCGTTGCGCGTCACCACCGAGGCCGAACCGATATGCGGCAGCAGCACGACATTCTGCATCGCCTTCAATTCGTCCGGCACGTTCGGCTCGGCCGCGAACACGTCGAGACCGGCGGCGAGGATGGTGCCGGATTTCAACGCCGCGACCAGCGCCGGCTCGTCGACCACGGAGCCGCGCGCCACATTGATCAGCACACCGCGCGGGCCGAGCGCCTTCAGAACGTCGGCATTGATCATCTTCGCGGTCGAGGCGCCGCCCGGCACGATGACGATCAGGGTGTCGACCGCCTTCGCCATTTCGATCAGGTCGGGATAGTGCTTGTAGGAAACGTCCTTGGATGGGTTGCGCGAGTGATATGACACCGGCACCCGCGAGGCTTCCAGGCGACGGCCGATCGCCTGGCCGATCCGGCCCATGCCGACGATGCCGATCTTGCGATCACGCAGCGAGCCGACGCTGAGCGGATAATTCTGGGTCTGCCACAGGCCGGAGCGCACATAGCGGTCGGCCTTGACGAATTCGCGCAAGGTCGCAATCAACAGACCCATCGCGACGTCGGCGACCTCCTCGGTCAGCACGTCGGGCGTGTTGGTGACCACGATATTGTGATCGCGCGCATAGGCGGAATCGACGTGGTCGTAGCCGACGCCGAAGCTGCCGACGATCTCCAGCTTGGGAAACAGCGCCATCGCGGTCTTGTCGGTCGCCATCGTGTGATAGGTGACGGCGATGCCGCGGATCTTGGCCATCGTGTCCATCGTCAGCCGTTCGAGGTCGCCGCGGCTCTCGGCCTTGTGCAGCACGTATTGATCGGAAAAGCCGTTTTCGAGGATTGGCCGGATCGGTCCGTAAATCAGCAGATCGATCTTTTCGGAAGAAATCGGGGCCATCAACTGTCCTTTCCTAACGCGCTTTCATGCCAACGCCGCAACAAGAGGTGCGAAACTAGCGCCAGCACCCCATAGATGACAATCCCGGCCAGCGATAGCAGCAGAAGGGCTGCAAACATGCGGGGAATATTCAGCCGGTAGCCCGATTCAGCGATCCGGAACGCGAGGCCCGAGCCGGCACCTGCACTGCCCGCTGCGATCTCCGCGACCACGGCGCCGATCAGCGACAGCCCGCCGGCGATGCGCAGGCCGCCGAGAATATAAGGCAGCGCCGCAGGCAGCTTCAGGAACAACAGCGTTTGCAGCCGTGACGCGCCATAAAGTTGAAACAAACCGGCGAGGTTGCGATCGACCGAGTTGAGCCCGAGCGTGGTGTTCGACAGCACCGGAAAGAACGCCACGATCCAGGCGCAGACGATCACCGCGGTCTGCTGCTGCAGATAGATCAGGAGCAGCGGCGCGATCGCGATCACGGGCGTGACCTGCAGCACCACCGCATAAGGAAACAGCGAATATTCCAGCCATTTCGATTGGTTGAACAACAGCGCCAGCACCACGCCGCCGACCGCGGCGGCAACGAAGCCTTCGAGCGTGGTCAGCAGCGTGACGCCGAGCGATTGCGACAGGATCGGCCAGTCTGCAACCAGCGTCTTCAGCACCAATAGCGGGCTCGGCAGCACGTAGGGCTGGATGCCATAGGCGCGGACGATCGCTTCCCAGAGCGCGAGCCCCGCAGCGAACACCGCGACCGGAAGCAGAAAGCGGATGAGGTCTTGCGGAGACTTCATGCGCCGGCCTGCCCCGCATAGGACGGCGCCAGCGCATGCGAGACCTCGCGGCAGTAGGCGGCATATTCGGCCGAGGTGCGGAACTCCTCGCCGCGCGGCTCGGCCGAGTTGATATGAAACTCGGCGCCGATCCGGCCCGGCCGCGCCGTCATCACGATCACACGCTCGGAGAGATAGACCGACTCGAACACCGAGTGCGTCACGAAGATGACGGTCTTGTGCAAATCGCGCCACAGCGACAAGAGATCGTTGTTGAGGCGAAAACGCGTGATCTCGTCGAGTGCCGCGAACGGCTCGTCCATCAGCAGGATATCCGGATCGGTGACCAGCGCGCGCGCCAGCGACACCCGCATCTTCATGCCGCCGGACAATTCGCGCGGATAGGCACCGGCAAACTCCGCCAGCCCGACCTGATCGAGCGCCGCCTCGATGCGGGCATCGGCATCGGTCGCCGGCGCGCGGGCGAGCTTCAGCGGCAGGCGGACATTGTCGCGCACATTGGCCCACGGCATCAGCGTCGGCTCCTGGAACACGAAGCCGATACGGTGACTGCCGCGCCGCTCGACGTCGTGATGCGCGAGCTCGACCGTGCCTGTGCTCGGTGTGGCGAGGCCTGCGATAATTCGCAGCGCGGTGGATTTTCCGCAACCGGAGGGCCCGAGCAGCGAGACGAACTCGCCTTGCCGGACTTCGAGGTCGAGCGGCCCGAGCGCCATCACGCCGCTGTCATAGGTCTTGGTGACGCCGCGCAGGCGCACGGCGGAGCTGCTGGCGGCGATTTCCGACACGATGCTCTCTACCATCGACGGCTGGATTTTGCTGAGCGCGATCGTGCCGCGGGGAGCACCTCTCCCCATCGGGGAGAGGTCGGCGCGAAGCGCCGGGTGAGGGGGCGCAGGTCCCACGAGAGAGCGTCACCCCTCACCCGGATCGCATCTGGCGATGCGACATAGCCGAAGCGTTGCTTCGGCGTCGCTAGGTACGGCCGCCATGGGCGGCCTATGCCTCTCCCACAGGGGGAGAGGTGGACTACCGACGCTGCAACATTCGCGTCAAAGTTCATCGCGTCCGCACCGTCAGTTCTTGGGCCGGAGCTCGACGCCGACCGCCTTGTTGACGAAGCGCAGCGTATAGCCCTGGCGATAGTCGATGGTGCTCTTGACCACGCCGGCGCGCACCATCTTGTCGAAGAAGCTCGCCATCCGCTCGTCGGTCATGGCGCCGATGCCGTTCTTGATGGAATCGCCGGAATCGACGATGCCGTACTCGCGCATCTTGGCGACGCAATAGGCCAGCAGCTCGTCGTTCATGTCGGGATTGAGCTTCTTGATCATCGCATTGCCGGCCGAATTGTCGCCGTACACATAGGTGTACCAGCCGACGATCGAGGCATCGACGAAGCGTTGCACCAGGTCCGGCTTCTTGTCGACCAGGTCGCGGCGGGTCTCGATCAGCGTCGAATAGGAGTTGAAGCCGTAGTCGGCGAGCAGCAGCACGTTCGGCTTGAAGCCGGCGGCCTTCTCGACCGCGAAGGGCTCCGACGTGACATAGCCCTGCATGGCCGTCTGCTTGTTCACGATGAAGGGCTGCGGGTTGAAGGTGTAGGGCTTCACCTTGTTCTCGTCGAAGCCGTACTCAGATTTCAGCCACTGGAAGTAGCTGGTGATGCCTTCCTTCGAGATCAGCAGCGTCAGCGGCTTCAGATCCTCGATCTTGCTGACCTTGACCTCCGGGTGGGTGAGGAAGACCTGCGGGTCCTTCTGGAACATGGTCGCGACGGCGACCAGCGGCACGTTGTTGGTGACGGCGTCGAAGGTCTGCAGCGAGTTCGCGCTCATGAAGAAGTCGAGCTTGCCCGCGATCAGGAGCATGCGGTTGTTCTCGTTGGGGCCGCCGGGCACGATGGTGACGTCGAGGCCGTATTTCTTGTAGGTGCCGTCGGCCAGCGCCTGGAAGAAGCCGCCATGCTCGCCCTCGGCGACCCAGTTGGTGCCGAACGAGACCTTGTCCAAAGACTTGTCCGAGCTCTGCGCCCGCACCGGGAGGACACCTGCGGAAACGCCGAGGGTGGCGGCCAGCAGGGCTGTGGTTAACGCTCGCAGCAAAAAGGCCGGGATCATGGTTGGACTCCGTCTGATATAATGGCCCATGATGGAAGGCGGCAGGAGGTGGACCGCGCCCGGAGACGCGAACGCCTCACGATGTTAAACAAACTAGCCTGCAAATCCATCCCATGAAACGCTTGTATTGAAACGACAGCCTTGATGACCTCGACGCTTCCGCCCCGTGACTGGACCGCCATCCATTGGCCCGACATCGCCAAGGGCGCGGCCGCGCGCTGGATCGTGGTGCTGCCACTGGCCGCGACCGAGCAGCACGGGCCGCATCTGCCGCTCGGAACCGACGTCATGATCGGTGAAGCGTATCTGGCGCGGGTGCAGGCGCTGCTGCCAGCGGCCATCCCGGCGACGTTCCTGCCCGTGCAGCCGGTCGGCATCTCCACCGAGCACATCGATTTTCCGGGCACGCTGACCCTGCCGACCGAGGTGGCGCTGAACAGCTGGATGGCGCTCGGCGAGAGCGTGGCACGCGCCGGGGTCAGGAAGCTCGTGATGGTGACCAGCCATGGCGGCAACTCCGCCGCGATGCAACTCGTCGCGCAGGATCTGCGCGCGCAGCACAAGATGCTGGTGGTCACCACGAGCTGGTCGCGCTTCGGCACACCCGACGGGCTGTTCGATGCCGACGAACTGCGCCACGGCATCCATGGCGGCGCGGTCGAAACCTCGATCATGCTGGCGAAGTATCCGCAGCATGTGCGCAAGGATGCGATCGCGGACTTCAAGCCCGCGAGCATTCAGATCGAGCAGGATCACCGCTTGCTGTCGACCCAGCGGCCGGCACCGTTCGCCTGGCAGGCGCAGGATCTCAATCCAAGCGGCGCGATCGGCGATGCCACCAAGGCTTCTGCCGACAAGGGCGAGCAGCTGCTCGAGCATGGCGCGCGTGCGTTCTGCGAGCTGCTTGCGGACGTCGACAGGTTCGATCCGGGCGTATTCGCGGGCAACTGACTCCGTCTTGCTGACGCATGATGGATAAGGTTTGAGCAGGAAGCGCCGTGGATGGTTCACCTCTCCCCGACGGGGAGAGGTGCACCGAGCTCGCGGCGAGCCATTTAGACCCATCTCGCAGAGCTTTATTCGCGACGAAACAATCCACGAAACCATATTTCCCGGCCGGCGCTCGAACCGGAACCGGAAAGCCTCCGTCCAACGGGCATGCGGACCACACCGGACCGCGCTCAAACAGGATGGAGTATCCCATGTCGATCAAGACCAAGTTTGCCGCCCTCGCCCTCGCCGCGCTCGCCGTGACCGGCACCATCGCATCCACCACCTCGCAGGCCGAAGCCAAGCCGTATGGCTGGGGCTGGGGCGTTGGCGCGGGGCTGGTCGGCGCCGCCATCGTCGGCAGCGCGATCGCGGCCAGCGACGGCTACTACGACACCGGCTATCGCCGCTGCGGCTGGGTGCGCCAGTTCGACGCCTACGGCAACTACATCGGCCGCGTGCGCACCTGCTACTGATCGACGGGCTTTTCTAAAGGCTGCGGATCCTGCGTTCGGCACGGGTCCTCATCCACCCCGTGTCGCAACCGACCCGTCCGGTGATCCCCCCGGACGGGTCAAGCTTCGTCAGTCCGCCGCATGCGGCCTTTGATCACGGGTATCTTGGGTCACAGGTATGTTGGGTCACAGGTATTTCGCGATCAGCCGAAAGTCGCGCAGCACATTGCGGCCCTTGGGGCCCGATGCCTTCAACGTCTCCTCCAGGCTGTGGCCGATGTGATCGTGGATCAGCGCCTTCTTGGCGCTCTCGATCGCACTCTCCACGGCCTGCAATTGCTGGGCGATCTGGGCGCATGGCTTGCCCTGCTCGATCATCTCGACGATGGTCTCGAGATGGCCGTTGGCGCGCTTCAGGCGCCGGGCGATGGCAACATGCGGATGGTCGTCGGACATATGGTTCTCCTATCCTCCCGGGAGGATAATCGCGATCCTCCCAGGAGGATAGCAAATTCGGCTTGACACGTGTTTGTGTCAGGCGTAGTGCCCAATTGTCGGAACATTCGTTCCGCGCCGGGGTCCTACCCCGAAAGACCAACCCGACCACGAGCCAACACAGAAGGCACATGGGCAGTAGCAACTCAGGCGACAGTAGACCCTCGACGGGACTGTTGACGCCGCAACATAGCAAAACTGATCGCGCAGATTTCGCCTGCGTGGATGGGTGGTCGCGCCTTAGCTGACCGCCGCTCCTCACCGGCCTGCCGCGCGACAGCGGAAGTGGAGGTGAGCGATGTTCGAAAAGCTCGCAAAATTCCGGCCGTTCGAGCCGCAGCGCATGGCGCCGCGGCCGATTGCGGCCACCCATTCCAATGACAACCTCCCGGGTTTTCGCCACCCGGAGGGCCGAGGCCGGCGTCCAACCCCGGCACCGGCATGTCATTGGGTCTTGATCGACGGCCACCTGGAATGCCGGTGGACCGTCGAAACCAGCACCGAACCGACCAACGGTGAGCGATGCGCGGACCGGCCTTCCGGCCCGCGCACAACAATCGCGCGTGCCGCCAAGCTCAAGATGGCGGCGAGCGCCTGAAGCGCGATGAGATCAGCTTGAATCGTCATCGCGCTCTGGATTCTTGTTTAGGCATGATCGTTCCGGAAAACCGCTTCGCAGTTTTCCGGATCATGCCCTAGGGGACGAACATGGACGAGGGACCTAGTCGTCCCGTTGCCCGCCGTTCCGGCGCTGCAACGGGACACCCTTCGGGGAACGACATCACGTTTGAGAATGCCGCTGCTCACGGCAGCGGAGGTTGCGCGCGCGCGTAAAGCCGCTCCGCGTCCCTCGCGCCGTGCCTGACAGGCAGCGCGGAGACGATCGGAGCAGGTATGACTGAAACCGCCAGACAAACAGAGACAGAGCCGCCCCGCCGGCAGGGACGCTTGCGCCGCCAGGCCGGAGCGCCGCCGGTCGGCGACGGGCCGCGCGCGGCGACGGCCTCGCAGGGTGAACTCGATCGGCTGCATGCGTCACTCGACGCGGTGACGCCGGATAATCACCCGCGCACCGCAAGGCTGCTCACCTCGAGCACCCGCAAGATCGCCCAGAAGGTGATCGAGGAGGCCGGAGAGGTCGCGCTCGAGACCGTCAAGCACAACACGCAGGCGATCGTCAGCGAAAGCGCCGACCTGCTCTACCACCTCGTCGCATTGTGGCATCGCGCCGGCATCGAACCCGGCTCGGTCTGGATCGAGATGCGCCGCCGCGCCGACGAACTCGGGATTGCCGAGAAGCCGCCGAAATCCCGTCACCGGGATTCAGACCCGTCCATGCCAGCACCGAAGCGGACAGGAGACGAACATGAGCAAGGCAAATGACATCTTCGGGCCGGGCCGCCGGCCGACCGCCACGCAGACCGTCCGCAACACCGGTGAAGCCTACGATCCGCTCGCGCCCGTGATGCGAAGCGTCATCGGCATCATCAGCGAAAGCGCGGGCCTGGTACGCCACGTCGCCGCACTCGGCGTCGTGCTGGTGCTGGACACCGATACCGCGCCGAAGCGCCGACGCGCCGCAACGCCAACGCCCGCGCCTGATGCGACCAACATCATCCGCTTTCCAGCAGCCCGAACCACCAAACCACGCAAGTAAGAAGGAATGAGTCATGACCGTCGTCAATGACTTGGACATGCACGCCCCCGATCAAGCGGCTCTCGCCTCGAGCCGGACCGCGGTCCTGGACCGGGCGCATCTCGGCGATATCCACGGCGCGCTCGGCAGCATCGCGGAAGATGATGTCGCGCCGCGCGCGACCTTGACGGCGCGGTTGAAGACGCTGCTCGCGATCGTCGGCCCCGGCCTGATCGTGATGGTCGGCGACAACGATGCCGGCGCCTTCGGCACCTATACCCAGGCCGGCCAGAACTACGGCACCACGCTGCTGTGGACGCTGCTGCTGCTGATTCCCGTGCTTTACGTCAACCAGGAGATGGTGGTGCGGCTCGGCGCCGTCACCGGCGTCGGCCATGCGCGGCTGATCTTCGAGCGGTTCGGAAAATTCTGGGGCGCCTTCAGCGTGATCGACCTGCTGGTGCTGAACGCACTGACCATCGTCACCGAATTCATCGGCATCACGCTCGCGCTGAGCTATCTCGGCCTGTCGCAATTCTGGGGCGTGCTGGCCTCGGCCGCGATCGTGATGCTGGCGGTATCGACCGGCGACTTCCGCCGTTTCGAACGCTTCGGCATCGTGCTGGTCGCGGGCAGCCTGCTGCTGGTGCCTGTGATCCTGATGGTGCATCCGCCGATCGGGCAGATCGCCTCCGACTTCTTCGTGCCGAAGATGCCCGAGGGCGCCAAGCTCAGCGAAGTGATGCTGCTGATCGTCGCCATCGTCGGCACCACGGTGGCGCCATGGCAATTGTTCTTCCAGCAGAGCTACATCGTCGACAAGCGGATCACCCCGCGCTTCATCCGCTATGAGCGGATGGATCTGTGCATCGGCATCGTGCTGGTCGTGGTCGGCGCGGTGGCGATGATCTCGTTCTGCGCGCACGTGTTCTCCGGACAGCCCGAATTCGGCAACTACACCGACGCGCTCGGGACCGCGGTCGGGCTCGAGAAATATGCCGGGCGGCTGCCGGCTGTGCTGTTTGCCCTCGCTTTGCTGGATGCCTGCATCATCGGCGCCGCCGCGGTCTCCCTCTCGACCGCCTATGCGATCGGCGACGTATTCGCGGTCAAGCACTCGCTGCACCGCAAGCTGTGGGACGCCAAAGGCTTCTACAGCGTCTATTGCGGCCTGATCGTGCTCGCCGCCGTGTTGGTGCTGACGCCGGGCACGCCGCTCGGGCTGCTCACCAACGCGGTGCAGACGCTGGCCGGCGTGCTGCTGCCGAGCGCGACCGTGTTCCTGCTCCTGCTCTGCAACGACCGTCACATCCTCGGACCCTGGATCAATTCGACGAGGCTGAACCTGTTCACCGGCGCTGTCGTGGCGGGGCTGGTGATGCTGTCGGTGATCCTGACCGCCGCGGTGCTGTTCCCCGACCTCAGCGAGGCCTGGATCATCGGCATCCTGGTCGGCGGCAGCGCACTTGCCGTCGCCGTCACGGCGCTGGTCAAGCTGTACGAGATGTCGTCGCGCCGCCACGCCTCGTTCCGCTTCAAGCGGCACCAGCCGCCGCTGTTCGACCGCGACACCTGGCGGATGCCGCCGCTCGATCGGCTGCCGCCGGCGCGGCTCAGCCCGTTGAGCCGGATCTGGATGATCGTGCTGCGCGGCTATCTGGTCGTCGCCGCCGGGCTCGTGCTGTTGCGGATCGTGCAGCTCGCCACGGTGGGGGCGTGACGGTCGTGCCCCTCGGCCGCGGCCGTCGATGGGGCGCGGTCGTGCTGCTGAGGCTGGCGAGCGCCATCCTGCGCGGCGCAACCGCGCTCTACCTGAAACGCACAATCTCGAGCGCCGAGCTGCGCGCGGCGCTCTCAGTGGCGCGGACCTTCGAACGAGCCGGCGCGCTGATCGCGCTGGGACGAAGGCCGCGGCCGGAATTCACCTCGACAAGGAAAGTTAAAGACCATGACGGCATCGAATGAGCGGTGGGCCCTCGACCGGACTGCCACACCCGCGCAGCCAATTGCAGCGAAGCGCGCCGGCGGCTTCACCTCGTTACACGACTGTCATAGAGGCAGTGCACACCGGGAGGCATCCGGCGAGTCTCAGTTGCTATTGCGAACCATTTGCAATAAGGAACTGGGGGTGTTAGTTGCTGATCTGGCATTGGATGGAATGATGCAGATCAGACCGGGGACGGCGGGCGATGACTTCAAATCTCGGGTGGCACGCGGCCGCCAAATCTGCAGTGATGGCAGGGAATACCTCCAACCGCGCGGGGGAGATTGTCGCGTCATGACCTGCGTCCGCCTGTTTCGGGTCCGGATCGCCGCCGGCGCAGCGCTCGGCGCTGCAGCCTTCGGCACGCCCGCGGCCGCGGCCGACATGGCCGTCAAGTCACCGGCCATCAACACGGCGGTCTACAACTGGACCGGCTTTTACGTCGGCGGCCATGTCGGCTATGGCGACGGCAGCCTCGGTCCCGATACCAATCCGCTTCCCCTCCAGGCGGTCTTCTTTCCGCACAGCGTCACGGGCGGGGTCGGCGGCTTCCAGGTCGGATACAATCACCAGTTCGCCAACCGCTTCGTGCTCGGCGTCGAGACCGATGCGACCTTCGTGAGCCCGGTCGATCTGCCGCGGCGCACGCTCGGCCCCTTCAATGCCTCGATCGACTATGTCGGCACCGTGCGCGGCCGCGCCGGCTACAGCTTTGGCAGCTGGATGCCCTATGTCACCGGCGGCTTCGCCTGGGGACACACCCAGGTCAGGGTCAATGACGATTCGGGCAGTGTCGTCTCCGAGCCTGGGCAGTACCAGACCGGTTGGACCGCCGGCGTCGGCGCCGAGTTCGCGCTGAGCGGCAATTGGACCGCCAAGATCGAATACGAATATATCGACCTGTCGCGGCGGACGCTCGGGCTCAATGATTTCGGCATGCCCGGCGTCACCATGGACCCGCGGATTCATCTGCTGAAGTTCGGCCTGAACTACCAGCTTGGCGACTCGCCATGGTCGGCGACGCCGACCCAGCCGCGGTTGCCGGACTCCGACAATTGGACGATCCATGGCCAGACGACGTTGATCGGACAGGGCTACCCGGCGTTCCGTTCAGCCTTTAGCGGCACCAACAGCCTTCCGGCGGGCGGACAGGCGCAGCAGACCTGGACCACGACTGCGTTCCTCGGTGTGCGGTTGTGGGAGGGCGGCGAGCTCTACTTCAACCCGGAGACCGCGCAGGGCTTCGGCCTCAACGGCACGCTCGGCATCGCCGGCTTCCCGAACGGGGAAGCCCAGAAGGCCGGCGCCGAATATCCGAGGATCCGGCCGCAGCGCTACTACATCAAGCAGACCTTCGGCTTCGGCGGCGAGCAGGAAGACGTCCCTGACGGCCCAAACCAGATCGCGGGCAAGCGCGACATCGATCGGCTGACGCTGATCGTCGGCCGCTTCGCAGTCGGCGACTTCTTCGACGGCAATTCCTATGCGAAGGATCCGCGCGCCGATTTCATGAACTGGGCGATGTGGTCGTCGGCCGCCTATGATTTCCCGGCCGACCTGCCCGGCTACACCCGCGGCGCCGTGGTCGATTTCAACCGCAGGGACTGGGCGGTGCGCGGCGCCCTGTTCCAGGTGCCGGATGCGCCGAACAGCGACGTCCTGACCTGGAAGACCGGCGGCGCCGTCGTCGAGTTCGAGGGGCGCTACTCGATCTTCGACCAGCCCGGCAAGATACGCGTCGGCGTGTTCGGCAACCGCGGCTTCACCGGCAATTACAGCCAGGCGCTCGGCACGGTCGCCGCCGACCCGACGCTCGACATCAACGCCGTGATGGCGGGCATCCGCAAGGACAACCTGAAATACGGCTTCTATCTCAACGCCGAGCAGCAGATCGCAACCGATGTCGGCGTGTTCGGTCGCCTGAGCTGGAATGACGGCCAGAACGAGATCCTGTCGTTCACCGACGTCGACCGCAGCCTTTCGGGCGGCGTGTCGATCAAGGGCGCCCGATGGGGGCGGCCGGACGACACCATCGGCATCGGCGGCGCGATCAACGGGCTCTCCGCCTCGCATCGCGACTTCCTCGCCGCCGGCGGTACCGGCCTATTGATCGGCGACGGCGCGCTCAACTACCGCAATGAGGGCATCTTCGAGAGCTACTACGCCTATTCGGTCAACAAGCACTTCACGGTGACCGCAGACTATCAGTTCATCGCCAACCCCGCCTACAACGCCGACCGCGGCCCGGTGCACATCATCTCCGGCCGTCTGCACGGCGAGTTCTAGGGCTGCTACCTCCAACTGTCGTCCCGGCGAAAGCCGGGACGACAGCGAGTTTGCCGCGCCGGTCTTCGCAATGATGTTTTGGATTGGTTCGAGCGACAAAACGCCCTCTCCCCACTCAAATATATGTAGACCCCCCGGGCTTGCCGCAAGCCCGGGGTCATCCCGTAGAACGCGCGCCCAATCGAACGAAGGGAGTGCGGGATGCGGGAACATGCTGTGGTGATTGCCGGTGGAGGTCCGACCGGGCTGATGCTTGCGGGCGAGCTGGCGCTGGCCGGGATCGATGTCGCCGTCGTCGAGCGGCGCGCGGGAGCGGACCTGATCGGCGCGCGGGCGGGCGGATTGCATGCGCGCACCGTGGAGGTGCTCGATCAGCGCGGCATCGGCGATCGATTCGTCGCGGAGGGGACGCGGCATCCCGCGGTGCTGTTCCACTCGCATCTGGTTCCGCTCGATATCACCGACTTTCCGACCCGGCGCAATTTCACGCTCGGGCTGTTCCAGAGCCATATCGAGCGCATTCTCGGCGAATGGGTCGGCGAACTCGCGGTGCCGATCTATCGCGAACGCGACGTGACCGGGTTTGCCCAGGACGACGCCGGCGTCGATGTCGAGCTGTCGGACGGCCGGCTCCGGGCGCAGTATCTCGTCGGCTGCGACGGCGGCCGGAGCACCGTCCGCAAAGCGGCCGGCATCGACTTCGCCGGATGGGATCCGACCAGAAGCTGGCTGATCGCCGAGGCCGAGATGTCCGGCGAACCGCACTGGGGCTTTCGCCAGGACGACACCGGCACTTTCGCGATCGGCAAGGTGGAAGACAGCGGGCGGGTGCGGGTCGTGTTGACCGAGCGGCAGCTCGGCACGGACCGGGAGCCCACCCTCAACGACGTCAGCGAGACGCTGATCGCCGCCTACGGCACCGATTTCGGCATCCACAATCCGGTCTGGATCTCGCGCTTCACCGACATGACCCGGCAGGCGGTGAGCTATCGCAGGCAGCGCGTGCTGCTGGCCGGCGATGCCGCCCATGTGCATCCGCCGATGGGCGGACAGGGCCTCAATATCGGCGTGCAGGACGCGGTGAATCTGGGCTGGAAGCTCGCCCAGGTGGTCAAGCTGACATCGCCGGACAGCCTGCTCGACAGCTATCAGACCGAGCGGCATCCGGTGGCGGCCCGCGTACTGCGCAACACCATGGCGCACGTCGCGCTCAACCGCACCGATGCGCGCAGCAAGGCGCTGAGCGAGGTGGTCTCCGAATTGCTGCGCATGGAGGAGCCGCGCCGCCGCTTTGCCGCGATGATGTCGGGCCTCGACCTGCATTACGAGCTCGGCGACGGTCATCCATTGCTCGGACGCCGCATGCCCGATCTCGATCTGGTCACGGCGAGCGGCCCGCGACGGGTCTTCGCACTGCTGCACCAGGCGCGGCCGGCGCTGCTCAATCTTGGCGAGCCCGGCAGCTTCGACATCACCGGGTGGGCCGACCGGGTTCAGCTGCTCGACGCCGCCTATGCCGGCACCTGGGAGCTGCCCGCGCTCGGAGCGGTGTCGGCACCCAGCGCAGTGTTGGTCCGCCCGGACGGCTACGTGGCGTGGGTCGGAGACCGGACCCGCGCCGGCCTCACGGAAGCGTTGACCAGATGGTTCGGCGCGCCGACGTAAGTCGGACGCCCTACCCCGCCGGCTGGAACGAGTCCGCGCGCGCCATCGCCCAGGCTTCGCGGAAACGCGGATCCTGGGTGCCGTCGAGCAGCTCGCCCGGGCGCAGCGTCGGATACAGCTGCGCGAAGGTGCGCACGTCGGTGGTCGAGGTCCGCTGCGAGAAGTGGATCGGCCGCAGATCCTTGGTGTGCTCGAGGCCGGCGGCGGCGAGCAGCTCGGTCAGCGCGTGCAGGGTCGAGTGGTGGTAATTGTACACGCGCTCGATCTTGTCCGGCACATAGAGCGCGCGGTTGCGGATCGGGTCCTGCGAGGTGACGCCGGTCGGACAGCGGTCGGTGTGGCAGCTCAGGGACTGGATGCAGCCGAGCGCGAACATGAAGCCGCGGGCCGAATTGCACCAATCGGCCCCGATCGCCATCGCGCGCGCCATGTCGAAGGCGGTCGCGATCTTGCCGGACGCGCCGATCTTGATGCGGTCGCGCGCGCCGATGCCGATCAGCGCGTTGTGGACGAAATTGACGCCCTCGCGCATCGGCATGCCCAGATGGTCCATGAACTCGAGCGGCGCAGCGCCGGTGCCGCCCTCATTGCCGTCGACCACGATGAAGTCGGGATACAGCCCGCTCTCCTTCATCGCCTTGCAGATCGCCAGGAACTCCCAGGGATGGCCGATGCACATCTTGAAGCCGGCCGGCTTGCCGCCGGACAGCTTGCGCATGTTGGCGACGAATTCCATCATCTGGATCGGCGTCGAGAACGCCTTGTGATAGGCCGGCGAGATGCAGTCCTCGCCCATCGGCACGCCGCGGATCTTGGAGATCTCCTCGGAGACCTTGGCGGCCGGCAGCACGCCGCCATGGCCGGGCTTGGCGCCCTGGCTGATCTTGAGCTCGACCATCTTGATCTGGTCGTCGCCCGCGACGCTTGCGAACAGCTCGGGATTGAAGGTGCCGTCGCGGTTGCGGCAGCCGAAATAGCCGGAGCCGACCTCCCAGATGATGTCGCCCCCCATCTCGCGGTGATAGGGACTGACGCCGCCCTCGCCGGTGTCGTGGGCGAAGCCGCCCTTCCTCGCGCCGGCATTCAGCGCCCGCACCGCGTTGGGGCTCAGCGCGCCGAAGCTCATCGCCGAGATGTTGAAGACCGAGGCCGAATACGGCTTGGTGCAATCGGGCCCGCCGATCGTGATGCGGAATTTCTCGTCGGCGCGCGGCTTCGGCGCCACCGAATGATGCATCCACTCATAGCCCTCGCGGTAGACATCCTCCTGGGTGCCGAACGGCCGCTTGTCGAGCACCATCTTGGCACGCTGATAGACCACGGCGCGGGTGTCGCGCGAGAACGGCATGCCGTCCTTCTCGCTCTCGAAGAAATACTGCCGCATCTCCGGGCGGATTTCCTCGAGCAGGAAGCGGACATGCGCAGAGATCGGGTAGTTGCGCAGCACCGCGTGGTTCTTCTGCGTGAAGTCGCGGATGCCGAGCAGGGTCAGCGCGCCGAAGATCACCAGCGGGATCAGAATGATCTTGAAGACCTTGTGGTCGAAAATCCCAACCAGCAGCAGGAGCACCGTGACAACGGCGCAGATCGTCAGCACGATGAAGCGCGGCGAGAACGGAAGCAGTATCGTATCCATTGAATCCTCCGGTCTGCCTTGAATATCCCGTCGACGCTGAGCCTAATCCAACTCGCGGAACAAGTGCACTACGGTTATACGGCCGAGCAGTCACAGATGTGACAACCGCCCGGATGGGCGGGTGCGGGTGCCATGATCGTTCAACTTGATCCCACCTGCTGCAGTGCAACTAAGGTGGCCGCGTAAAGACTGCGCTCCCTCTCCCGCTTGCGGGGGAGGTGGAGGAAAAAGCGCAGCCGCCGCCCCCTCAATGGCCATGCGGCTGCAATTCGTGCGGGATGTGCCCCGCCTTGAGGCCATCGCCGGCCAGCCACGCATTGGTGGTGTCGAGGGCGCGTGCGATGTGATCTGAGGTTCGGGAGAAATCGTAGGGCGAGCCGACCAGCGGGCAGAGCGGCGGTACCACGAAGTACTCGACATCGGAGCCGATATTCTCGAGCTCGTTGACGAGTTGCCGCGCGATCAGCAATGTCAGCGCATGCAGCGCGTTGGCGAGCGCACCGACCGGCGGTGCCTGGTTGGCGCAGGCATGCCCGGTCGGCAGCACGATCAGTCGTTTTGCCCCCTGCTTCACGGCAACGCGGATCGGCGTGTTGCTGGAGATCGCACCGTCCGCCAGGAAATGATGGCGGTAATGCACCGGCGTGAACGCGCCGGGGATCGCGGTCGATGCCACGATCGCCTCCGCGGCGGAGCCTTCCGACAGCACGACGCTGTCGCCGCTGATAATGTCGGTCGTGACGATGTGGATCGGCATCCGCGCGTCCTCGAGATTGCGGAACGGGATGTAATCGTCGATCAGCTTGCGGACGCCGTCATGCGGGATCAGGAAATCGCGCCGCCACAGGAAGCCGACCAGTGTCCGCCAGGTCACCGGAAACACGTCCTGCCGGTTCAGGCCGCGCCAGATCTCGGCCAGCCGCGCTACTCCCGAGACCGTCGGATCACCGGCATAGAAGGCGCCGTTGAGCGCGCCGACGCTGGAGCCGACCACCATGTCGGCGACCACGCCATGCGCCGCCAGTGCCTGCAGCATGCCGACCTGGACCGCGCCAAAGCTGCCGCCGCCGGCAAACACAAAGGCGGTCTTCGGTGCATCCGGATCGGTGATGGACAAGGCGCGGCTCCCTGGTCGCCGCGTTCGGAAAGGGCTGCGCGGCGTTGGGGTGAGTTATAGCAACACACAAATGGTGCACGCCACCACCACAGCCGTCGTCCTGGCGAAGGCCAGGACCCATAACCCCAAATGCAAAAAGCTGAAGCCTGATGGGGCCCCAGCCTTCGCAAAACCGAGAGTGATGGTAATGGGTCCTGGCTTTCGCCAGGACGACAGTCTTAAGCGGTCTCAGCGCTCGACGAACGCCTTCTCGATCACGAAGTGACCGGGCGTGTTGCCGCTGCCTTCCTTGAAGCCGCGGGTCTCGAACAGCTGCTTGAGCTCTTCCAGCATCGCCGGGCTGCCGCACATCATGATGCGGTCGGTCTCGATGTCGAGCGGACCCTGATGCAGGTCGGTGAACAGCTGGTTCGAGGTGATCAGGTCGGTGATGCGTCCGCGGTTGCGGAACGGCTCGCGCGTCACGGTCGGATAGTAGGACAGCTTCTCGGACAGCAGCGGCCCGAACAGCTCGTCGTCGCGCAGCTTGGCGACCAGCTCCTCGCCATAGCCGAGCTCGGAGACCTGGCGGCAGCCATGCACCAGCAGGATCTGGTCGTAGCGATCATAGACCTCGGGGTCCTTGATCAGGCTCGCGAACGGCGCCAGTCCGGTGCCGGTCGACAGCAGCATCAGCCGCTTGCCGGGGATCAGATTGTCGGTGATCAGCGTGCCGGTCGCCTTGCGGCCGACCAGGATAGTGTCGCCCTCGCGGATCTTCTGCAGCTTGGAGGTGAGCGGGCCGTCCTGCACCTTGATCGAGAAGAACTCGAGCTCTTCCTCGTGATTGGCGCTCGCCATCGAATAGGCGCGCAGCAGCGGCCGGCCGTCGACCTCGAGGCCGATCATGGCGAACTGCCCGTTCTGGAAGCGGAAACCGGAATCGCGGGTGGCCCGGAAGCTGAAAAGCGTATCGGTCCAGTGCTGAACCGAAAGAACCTTCTCTCGATAGAACGCGCTCATGTGTTTTCGTTTTCTCGACTGACCAGGTTTAGAATGATTTGATTTCTAGACTGCTCGCGACGGCGCAGAAGTGGCCGAAATCATTGAAGATCTCGCGTGTCCATCGCCCCTGCGCATGAGATAGTCAAGATCAACTGGCGTGCAATTGCGATCTCAGAATGGCAGTCGTTCGATTTCGCGCAGGGGTTCAACCACGACCATCGTTAACGCGTGGCGCTGCACGTAATTTACTTGCTGAGATCGACGCCGATCTGGCAAATAATTGCTATGAATACTGTGGTGAAGGGAAAATGATCTCGTGGTCCTGATCAGCCAGCGAATCTTCCTGGAAACCATCAAAAAATATTGTCTGGCGCGCTCGATTGCGGTCGAGGTGCGGTCGGGCGGCTGGCTGGTCATCATGACCAAGGGCCGTCGGCGGCGGCTCGCGATCGGTTACGACATCGGGCTGAACAGCGCAGTCGCGCATCAGGTCGCCAACGACAAATCGGCCTGCGCGGAGGTGCTGGCATCGGCCGGCGTTCCCGCCATTGCGCACACGTTGTTTCTCGGCGGCAGGCTCAGCAAGCACATCCCGGGATCGGACTCGCTGGAGGCGATGCGGCTGCTGCTCGACCAGCATCCGCGCGGGCTTGTCGTCAAGCCTAACGAGGGGACATCCGGCGAGCTCGTCTTCCGCGTCACGACGCGGGCGCAGCTGGAGGCCGCGGTCGCGCGCATCCTTGCCGCACATCCAAGTCTCGCGATCTCGCCCTATGTCGAGATCGAGCACGAGGTGCGCGTCGTGCTGCTCGATGCGCACGCACTGATCGTCTACGGCAAGACGCGCCCGATGGTGGTCGGCGACGGCATCCATTCGCTCCGCGCGCTGGCGCAGGCGAGCGCGACCGCCGAGCAGCTCAAGACTCTCCCCGAGGATTTCGACGCCGCCGCGCTCGACGCCATTCCACCGGCCGGCGAGCGGCTCCTGCTGAACTGGCGGCACAATCTCGACGCCGGTGCCGAGCCCATGCTGATCGCTGATGATGCGACACGCGACGCCTGCACCGCGCTCGCCATCAAGGCCGCGCAGGCTGTCGGCATCCGCTTCGCCTCCATCGACGTCGTGCGTGCCGATGGTGCGTGGAAAGTGCTCGAGGTGAATTCCGGCGTGAAGATGGAGGCGCTGGGCCGCCGGCATCCGGCGTTGGTCGAAGCTGCGTATCACGCGGCGCTGGACGCGGTGTTTGAACAAGTTGGTCGCCCCGGCGAAAGCCGGGACGACGGGTGACATACCGAAGCTACTGGTTCTCGTCGAGCACCTTGAAGGCTTCCTCGAGCTGCGGTGACAGCGCGACGTTGAGCTTCTCGCCGGTCGGCAGGCGCGCGACGAACCATTTGTTGTAGAGCGGGATGATGTCGCGGTTCGAGGCGAGCTTGCGGAACGCACGCTCGACCACCTCTTTCATCTGCGGCTCGCCCTTGCGGTACATGATGCCGTAGGGATCGTAGGACAGATAGTCGCCGGTGACGCGGAATTTGTCCTGCGACTTGTGCCGCGCGATCAGGCCGTAGAGCAGGATGTCGTCGGTCGCGAACGCATCCGCCTTGCCGTCCACCAGCATCTGGTAGGATTGCTCGTGGTCACCGCCGGTGACGATGTTGAGGCCGAGCTGTTGCTTGGCGTCGACATTGTGGATCGCCTGCTCGTTGGTGGTGCCCTTGGTGACCACCACGGTCTTGCCCTTCAAATCGGCCACCTGGTTGACGCCCGAAGCTTTCGGCACCATCAGCTTGGTACCGGCCACGAACATCAGCGGCGAGAACGCGACCTGCTTGCCACGCTCCGCATTCGCCGTGGTCGACCCGCATTCGAGATCGATCTTCTTGTCGACCAACGCGGGAATGCGGTCGTCGGAGGTGACCTTGATGTAGTCGACCTTGAGGCCGGCGTCGTCGACCTCGGCCCCGATCTCGTCGACGATCGCATCGCACAGCTCGAGGCTGTAGCCGATCGGCCGGTTGGAGTGATCGAGGAACGAGAACGGCGGCGAACTCTCGCGATAGCCGATCCGCACCGTGTGCGTGGCCTTGATGTTGGCGAGCGTGGGGCTGAGCCCTTCGCCCGCCGGCTGTGCGGACGCCGGTCCGGTGAGCAGGCTTGCTGCCAGCAGACATGCCGACAGCAACCGGCGCTCAGCCCGGATCGGCCTCCAGCGGGCGCGATGCATGCATCCCTCCCGTCAATGGCCGGCCATCACGGCGCCGGGCACCGCGTCCTGCGGCACCGCGTCGTCGGGCCCGAGCTCGTGCTCGGCCTTCAGCTCGCCCTCCCACTTCGCGACCACGGCGGTCGCCAGCGAGTTGCCGATCACGTTGGTGGCGCTGCGGCCCATGTCGAGGAAGGTGTCGATGCCCATGATCATCAGCAACCCGGCCTCGGGGATGCCGAACTGCGACAGCGTCGAGGCGATCACCACCAGCGACGCGCGCGGCACGCCGGCGACGCCTTTGGAGGTGATCATCAAGGTTGCCAGCATCGCGAGCTGCGTGCCGAGCGACATCTCGATATGGTAGGTCTGCGCGATGAAGATGCTCGCGAAGGTGCAGTACATCATCGTGCCGTCGAGATTGAACGAATAGCCGAGCGGCAGCACGAAAGCCGATATCCGCGAGGAGGCGCCGAACTTGTTCAGCCCCTCCAGCGTCTTCGGATAGGCCGCCTCCGAAGAGGCGGTCGAAAACGCGATCATCAGCGGTTCGCGGATCAGCCGCAGCAGGTGACTGTAGCGCGGCCCGATCACGATGAAGCCGACCGCGACCAGGATGCCCCACAGGATCAGCAGCGACAGATAGAAGCCGCCCATGAAGACGATCAGCTTCCAGAGCACGCCGAGGCCGTTCTTCGAGACGGTCGCCATGATCGCTGCCCACACCGCGATCGGCGCGAACAGCATCACATAGCCGGTGACCTTCAGCATGATATGGGCGAGGTCGTCGATCAGGCTCATGATCGGCTTCGACCGCTCGGGCATGGCGCCGAGCGCGACCGCGAAGAACACCGCGAACACCACGATCTGCAGGATCTCGTTCTGCGCCATCGCATCCGCGATCGAGGTCGGGATCAGATGGGTCAGGAATTTCTCGATCGAGAACGCCGAGACCGGCAGGCCGGTGGACTGCGCCTTGTCGGGCAGTGTGCCGGGGAAATTGGCGCCGGGCTGCAACAGATTGACCATCACGAGGCCGAGCAGCAGCGAGATGAAGGAGGCGGAGACGAACCAGCCCATGGTCTTGGCGAAGATGCGCCCGAGCTTGGCGCCGCTTCCCATATGGGCAATGCCGCCAACGAGGGTGGCGAACACCAGCGGCGCGATGATCATCTTGATCAGGCGCAGAAACAGCATCGCGATCAGGTTGACGTCGGCGGCGATCTCGGCACGGCTGTCAGGAAGATAGTTGAAGACGATCGTCCCCATTGCGATGCCAAGGACCATCGCAATCAGGATGTACTGCGTAAACCTGTTCGACATTCTCTTACCCCCGTAAGTTCCCGGCGTAAGGCAAGTGTGGCAGATTTACGCAGCTACGCAACACGCTTCGCGTCCAGCGGGACTTTGCCGATCTGTTCCCGTTGTGGAATGCCAGCGCCGGGACTAGCGTTCATGCAGCGCACAATCTGTGCACTAAGCTGCGCGCGTCGCAGTCAAACTGCATGCGAAACGACCAACGCGAGGGGGAGACATCGCCAATGAACGACACCATCAATCGCCAGATCCTGCTGGTTGAAAAGCCGACCGGCAAACTCGGCCCCGAGCATTTTCGCCTGACCAACGCCACCATCCCCGCGCCGAAGGAGGGCGAGGCGCTGGTGCGGACGCGCTACATCTCGCTCGATGCCGCCAACCGCGCCTGGATGCACGGCGCCACCTACCGTGCTGCGGTCGAAGCCAACACCGTGATGGCCGGCGGCAGCATCGCCGAAGTGGTGTCGTCGAATGACCCAGGCCTCAAGCCGGGCGATATCGTGTTCGGCGACACCGGCTGGCAGGATTACGCCACCGTGCCCGCCAAACACCTTTCGAAGATGCCGAAGCTCGAGCCGATGACGCACCTGCTCAGCGTCTACGGCATCGCCGGCCTGACCGCCTATTTCGGCCTGCTCCATGTCGGAAAGCCCAAGGAAGGCGAGACCGTGGTGGTGTCGGCGGCGGCCGGCTCGGTCGGCTCGATCGTCGGCCAGATCGCCAAGATCAAGGGCTGCCGGGTGGTCGGCATCGCCGGCGGCAAGGACAAGTGCCACTGGCTGACGTCAGAGCTCGGCTTCGACGCCGCGGTCGACTACAAGGACGGCGCCACCTACAAGGCACTGCGATCAGCGGCGCCGAAGGGCATCGACGTCTATTTCGACAATGTCGGCGGCGACATCCTGGAGGCCTGCCTCTCCCAGATGAACAACCGCGGCCGCATCGCCTGCTGCGGCGCGATCTCGCAATATGACGGCGTGCCCTCCGCGCACGGCCCGCGCGGCGTGCCCGGCCTGATCGTGGTGAAGCGGCTGGTCATGCAGGGCTTCATCGTGATGGACTACATGGACCAGCGCGACGCCGCGCTCGCCGACCTGCAGTCCTGGGTCTCCTCCGGCAAACTGAAAGTGCAGGAGGACGTCATCGACGGCATCGAGAACACGCCGCAGGCGCTGATCGGGCTGCTCGCCGGCGAGAACCGCGGCAAGCGCATGGTGAAGGTGTAGGGGCAAAAGCTCTCGGTTCCGTCATGCTGAGGTGCGCGCTCTTGCGCGCCTCGAAGGATCCACGGCCCCGGTTTGGCGGCGCAGATGGCGCCGAGCCGTCGACCCTTCGAGACGGCCGCTTTGCGGCCTCCTCCCGCGACAAAGGCGAAGCCTTTGCGCGGGGGTGACGGGGATAGGTAGGTGCGCGGGGCTAATGCGCCGTGCCCGGCGCCTGCTGCGCGGCTTGCGGCCCGGCCGCCTTGCCCTTCTTCGCCTTGCGCCAGTTCTCGAAATTCTGCACCACGACGAAGAACGCCGGCACGAACAGCACCGCGAGGCAGGTCGAGGCGATCATGCCTGAGAACACGGTGATGCCGATCGACTTGCGGGCGTTGGCGCCGGCGCCGGTCGCGATCACCAGCGGCAAGACGCCGAGGATGAACGCAAACGAGGTCATCAGGATCGGCCGGAACCGGGCGCGCGCCGCGTCGATCGCCGATTCCAGCACCGGCTTGCCGTCGCGGATGTGATGCTCGAGCGCGACCTCGACGATCAGGATCGCGTTCTTGGCCGACAGCGCGATCAGCAGGATGGTGCCGATCTGGGTGTAGAGGTTGTTCTCGATCCGGAGCGCAGTCAGCACCAGCATCGGCCCGAGCAGCGACAGCGGCACCGCCAGGATCACCGAGATCGGCGCGTACCAGCTCTCATATTGTCCGGCGAGCACGAGGTAGACCAGGAGCAGCGCCAGCGCGAACACGAAGTAGATCTGGCTGCCGACCTCCTTCTCCTGGTACGACATCGCCGTCCACTCATAGCCGGTGCCCGGCGGCAGCGTCTTCGCGGCGATCTCCTCCATCAAGCTCATCGACTGGCCGGAACTGTAGCCCTGCGACGGCAGGCCGATGATGGTGGCCGACGGATAGAGGTTGTAGAGGCTGATCAGCGACGGCCCGACCGACGGCGTGATGTTCGCCACCGTGCCGAGCGGGACCATGTCGCCATTGCTGTTGCGCACCATCATGTTCTGGATGTCGCGCAAGGTCAGGCGGTATTGCGCATCGGCCTGGGTGTAGACCTGGAAGGTGCGGCCGAACTTGGTGAACTGGTTGACGTAGCTGGCGCCGAGATAGGACGACAGGGTCGAGAAGATCTGGTCGGTGGTGACGTGCAGGGTCTCGGTCTTGACGCGATCGACCTGGACGTCGAACTGCGGCACCATCGAGCGGAACGACGACTGCACCCGCTGCAGCGCGCTTTGCGTCTGCGCATTGCTGACGACGGCGCCGGTGACCGCCTGCAGCTTGCCGTAGTCGGCGTTGCCGTCGCGCAGCTGCACCTGCATGGCAAAGCCGGCGGCATTGCCGATGCCCTGGATCGGCGGCGGCGGGATGACCAAAATGCGCGCCTCCGGGATCACCGCAAGCCGGTCGTTGAGGCCGTAGACCAGCGAGCGCAGATCCTCGCCCGGGCCGCGCGAGCCCCAGTCCTTCAGGATCACATAGGCGACGCCGGCATTGGCAAGGCTCGACGAATTGTCGAGCGCGGAGATGCCGGCGATGGAAACCACCTGCTCGACCCCCGGCGTCTTGCGGGCGATCTCGGTGACCCTGTCGAGCACCTGCTGGGTGCGATCGATCGCGGCGCCGTCGGGCAACTGCACGGCGGCCAGCAGATACCCCTGGTCCTCGATCGGGATGAAGCCGGTCGGCACCCGCGACAGCCCGTAGCCGGCAATTCCGATCAGGACCAGCGCAACGAGGACCGAGGTCTTGGCGTGGGCGGCAATGCCACCGATGATCCGCGTGTAGCCCCGTTCCACCCGATCATAGACTGCGTTGAAGCCGCGGTAGAAGAAGTTGCGCTGCTCGGGCGGCACCGGCGGACGCAGCCACAACGCACACTGCGTCGGCTTCAGGGTCGCGGCATTGACGGCGCTGAGCAGCGCGGTCGCCGCGATCACCAAGGCGAATTGCGCGTACATCCGGCCGGTCAGCCCCGGCAGGAACGCCGCCGGCAGGAACACCGAGATCAGCACCAGCGTGATGCCGACGATCGGCGCGAACAATTCGTCCATCGCCTTGATCGCGGCGTCATGGCCGGACATGCCCTGCTCGATATTGTGCGCGGCGCCTTCGACCACGACGATGGCGTCGTCGACCACGATGCCGATCGCCAGCACGATCGCAAACAGCGTCGACAAATTGATGGTGAAGCCGAGCGCGGCCATCGCCGCGAACGCCCCGATGATGGTGACCGGCACGGTGGTCGCCGGCACCAGCATCGCCCGCCAATCCTGCAGGAACACAAGGATCACGACCAGCACCAGGAGGCCGGCCTCGATCAGCGTCCGGTAGACCTCGTCGATCGAGGCCTGGACGAATTTGGTGGTGTCGAACGGCGTGTCGTATTTGATGTCCTGCGGGAACTGCTTGGCGAGCTGCGCCACCTTCTTCTGCACTTCCTTCTCGACCTGCAGTGCGTTGGCGCCCGGCGACAGGAACACGCCGATGCCGGTGGCCGGCTTCTGGTTGAGCGAGAACACCTGGCTGTAGGTCTGCGCGCCGAGCTCGACCGAGCCGAGATCGCGGACCCGGATGACGTCGCCGACATTGCCGGTCTTGACGATGATGTTCTCGAACTGGCTCGCGTCGTCGAGCCGGCCGTTGACGTTCAGCGTGTACTGGAACGCCTGCCCCTGCGGCGCCGGCGGCGCGCCGACCTGGCCGGCTGTGACCTGCTGGCTCTGCTGCTGGATCGCCTGGATCACGTCCTGCGGCATCAGCCCGCGTGCCTGCAGCTTGTTCGGATCGAGCCAGACCCGCATCGAATATTGCCCGGCGCCGAACACGGTGACGTTGCCGACGCCCGGCAGGCGGGACAGCTCGTCGCGGATGTTGATGGTGGCGTAGTTCGACAGGAACAGGCTGTCGTAGGTCTTGTTCGGCGAGGTCAGCGTCACGAACAGCAGGATCGAGGTCGACCGCTTCTGCACCGTGACGCCCTGGTTCTGCACCGCGGTCGGCAGTTGCGACAGCGCCGAGGAGACGCGGTTCTGCACCAGCACCTGCGCGAAGTTGAGGTCGGTGCCGATCTTGAAGGTCACGGTCAGCGTGTAGGTGCCGTCGGCGCCGCTGTAGGACTGCATGTAGAGCATGTCCTCGACGCCGTTGACCTGCTGCTCGATCGGCAGCGCCACGGTGTCGATCACGGTCTTTGCCGATGCGCCGGGATAGCGCGTCGTCACCTGCACGGTGGGCGGTACCACGTCGGGATATTGCGCGACCGCGAGATTGAACAGCGCGACGCCGCCGATCAGGATCATCAGGATCGCGATGACGTTGGACAGGACCGGCCGCTCGATGAAGAATTTCGAGATCATGGCGCGCCCCTCACTTGGCCGCGGCCGGCGTCGCGTCGCCCTTCTGCATCTGCGGATCGACCTTCTGGCCGGGGATCGCGCGCAGCAGCCCGGCGGTCACGACGCGATCGTCCGCCTTCAGCCCGCTCTCGATGACGCGCAGGCCCTCGTCGAGCGGACCGGTCGTCACCTTGCGCTGCTCGACCACGTTGTCGGCATTGACGACCAGCACGTAGCGGCCGCTCTGGTCGCTGCCGATCGCAACGTCCGGCACCAGCAGCGCATTGTCCTGCTTGTCGATCGGCACCCGAACGCGGACATAGAAACCCGGCAGCAGCACGCGCTCCGGATTGGGGACCAGGCCGCGGACGGCGAGCGTTCCGGTCGACTGGTTGATGGTCGGCGAGATGTAGTCAAGCTTGCCCTTGTGCGGATAACCGGTCTCGGTCTGCAACCCGACCTCGATCGGCAGCTGCCTGAGGTCGGTGGTCGTGATGCCGCGGCGGCGCGCTTCGTCCCGCACCCGCTGCACGTCCTGTTCGTTGACGTTGAAATTCACATAGATCGGATCGAGCTGCACGATGGTGGCAAGCTGGGTCGGCGACGCCACGCCGACCAGTTCGCCGACCGAGACCAGATGGTTGCTGACGATGCCGTCGAACGGCGCGGCGACATTGGTGTAGCCGTAATTGACTGCAGCGAGCTTGGTGTTGACCTGGGCCTGCTGCAGGCCGGCCTGGGCGTTGTCCCGCGTCGCGGTCGAAGTATCCAGCGTCGCCTGCGACACTGCCTGGCGCTGCACCAGATCCTGCTGCCGCTTGAAGTCGAGCTCCGCCTGCTTCAGCGTCGCCTGCGCACCGACTTCGGCGGCCTGCGCCTGCTCCAGCTTCAGCTTGTAGGTCTCCGGCTCGATCGTGAACAGGGTGGTCCCCTGCTTCACCGGCGAACCGTCCTGATAGTCGATCGACTGCAGGAAGCCCTGCACACGCGCGACCAGATCGACGGTCTTGATCGGCGCAGTGTTTCCGGTTGCGTCCAGATAACGCGTGATGGCGCGCTGCACAGGCGGCGCGACGTCGACCTTCGGCGGCGGCGGCGGAACAAAACTGTTTTGCTCGCAGGCACTTAAACTGAGGAAGGCCGCTATGGCGCAGACCGTGCGCATAAGTGGCGCATTTCGCAGCCGCACAAAATTGCTCTGACCGAAATGTGCGGACGCGCGCGCATGCCTCATTTCCGAGCCTCAGTTCAAATGACCTAATTCAAACGTGGTAGGCGCAAAAAATTCAGTCTGCTTCATCCATAGCAACAATCCGCTTGCAGCGGAACTCGAAAGCGAAAATGATGTCGCTCGCGTACAGCAAGACATTTCAGAACGCAGTTCAGTTGGGCCGGCAGCTTCCGGCGCAACGAGAGGATTTATTCAAATGATCAACGCGTTGACACGTGCAACGAAGCTGTGTGCATGGCTTGGGCTCGCGACATTCATCAGCACCGCGCCGGCCCTGTCGCAGGCGCCGACCCAGGCCCAGCGCGACGCCATCAAGTCGCAATGCCGCAACGACTACATCGCACATTGCTCGAGCGTGCCACCGGGCGGTGAGGCGTCGCTGCAATGCCTGCAGAAGAACATGGCAAGCCTTGCCCCGGCCTGTGCCAGCGCGGTGAAGGCCGTGGAAGCGCCGGCCGCCGCGCCTGCGGCAGCCAAGACTGATGCGGCGCCCGCGACCACCGCGGCCAAGCCCGCGGAGACGGCAGCACCGAAAGCTGCCGCCGCAGGCAAGCCGAGCAGCGCGCAAATCTCCGCGATCCGCAGTGCGTGCCGCTCCGACTATCCGAAGGTTTGCGCCGGGGTGCCGACCGGCGGCGCGCCTGCATTGCAATGCCTGGAGAAGAACAAGGCGAAGCTTTCACCGGCCTGCGAGAAGGCGGTTGCGGCGGCCGGTGGCGGCGGCGCCGCACCGGCCGAAGGCGCGGCGACGGCGGCAGCCCCGGCGGCCGCGCCGGCAGCGATCACGCTGCGGCCACTGCGACCACGCGAAGAGCTGTTCGTGTTGCGCTCGGCCTGTGGCGCCGACGTCCGCTCGATCTGCGGCGGCGTCCAGCCGGGCGGCGGGCGGATCGTGCAGTGCCTGGCGACCAATGCCGGCTCGCTGTCACCGGCGTGCCGTGACGTGCTAGCGCCGTTCGCGGCGCGCTGATGCCGTTTTCACCCGACTGACCGGAACAGGGAGCGATCGATGCTGCGTATTGTCCTGACCGCCGCCTTGCTGTGCGGCTCAACCGCCGTCTTTGCCCAGGAGCTGACTACGGCGCAACGCGACGCCTGCATGGGCGACTACCAGAAGTTCTGCAAGAGCGTGACGCCCGGCGGCGGGCGCATCATCGCCTGCCTCGCCAAGGAAAGCGACAAGCTGACGCCCGCCTGCAAGAAGGTGCTGGCGGAAGCCGAAAAGAAATAGCCGCACAAGCGGCGCGACGACCTGTGCCCGGCGACTGTCGGGCACGAAGCCGCAGCACCTTGTTGTCATCCAGAGGCCAACCAGTCCTCACTCCGGGAGAGGGAATATCATGCGCTCATTATTGCTGATCGCTGCAGCCCTGCTGTCCTTTGCCGCGACCATGGCCTTCGAGTCCGCCGACGCCAACGCGGTCGTGTGCGGGCGCGGCCCCTATCGCGCGGGATGCGCCGGCCATCGCGGCGCGGTCGTCGTCCGCAAGCCCGTCGTCGCCGGCTGCCGCTGGATTTGGGTCGACGGGGTCAAGGTCCGCCGCTGCTACTGAACTTTTCGGCACCACGCTTGTAGCCGCTGCGCGCATTTTCCCTCTGGCGTTCCCGCCAGAGGGAGATTAGTCTCGATCCAAATTGTAAGTACACTGTCAATCTGGGAGGCAGACGTTGCGGATCGCCGTGATCGGCGGAGGGCCCGGCGGGCTCTATTTCGCCTATCTCTGGAAGAAGCGTCATCCCGACGCCGAGATCGATCTGTTCGAGCAGAATCCGGCCGGCGCCACCTGGGGCTTCGGCGTGGTGTTCTCCGAGCAGGCGCTGGACTTCCTGCGCGCCGACGACCCCGAGACGGTCGACGCCATCACCCCGCGGATGGAGAGCTGGAAGAACATCACCCTCAATCTGCGCGGCGAGAGCGTCGAGATCGATGGCGTCGGGTTCTCCTCGATCGGGCGGCTGGCATTGCTGACGCTCCTGCAGGAGCGCGTGCGCAGTGTCGGCGTCACGCCGCAATTCGACACTGCTGTGCAATCGGTCGGTGAGCTCAAGGGGTACGACCTGATCGTCGCTGCCGACGGGCTGAACTCGATGGTTCGCCGCGGTTTCGAGACCGCATTCGGGGCATCGGTCTCGCACTCGACCAACAAATTCGCCTGGTACGGCACCACGAAGCCCTTCGCAACGTTGTCGCAGACCTTTGTGGCAACCGACGTGGGCTGCTTCAACGCCCATCACTATCGCTATGCGAAGGACATGAGCACCTTCCTGGTCGAGTGCGACGCGGCGACCTGGGCGGCCTACGGCTTCGCCGACAGGAGCATCGAAGAGTCGCAGGCGATCTGCGAGGAGGTGTTCGCCGAGACACTGGATGGCCACCGGCTGATCTCGAACAAATCGGTGTGGCGCAATTTCCCGTGGATCTGGAACGAGCGCTGGTCGCACGGCAACATGGTGCTGATCGGCGACGCGCTGCATTCCGCGCACTTCTCGATCGGCTCCGGTACGCGGCTGGCGATCGAGGACGCGATTGCGCTGACCAAGGCGCTGGAGAGCGAAAGCGGCGTTGCCGCAGCACTAGCGCGCTACGAGAGCGAGCGTAAGCCGATCGTGAAGAAGCTCGTCACCGCGGCGCGGACCAGCGCCGACTGGTATGAGCATTTCCCCGCGCACATGAAGCGCGACCTGCTGGATTTCGCCTACAGCTACATCACCCGCTCCGGCCGCATCGACGACGCGCGGCTGCGCGCGATGTCGCCGGCCTTCATGGCCCGGTACGAAGCCGCAAAGGGACCGTCATGAGCCTGATCGCCGACCAGGTTCCGCAGGACAGTCCCGGTGCGCGCGAGATCGGCTTTGCGATTCCCGCGCACTACAATGCGAGCCGCATCCTGTTCGACAATCTCGGCAACGGCAATGCCGAACGCCTGGCGCTGACCGGCCCGGCCGGCACACGGACGTATCGCGAGCTCTGCGCCGACGCAGCACGCTGGGGTCACGCATTCCTGTCGCTCGGGCTGAAGCGCGGCGACCGCGTGCTGCTGTTCCTTGACGACACCCCGGCCTACCCGGCGGCGTTCTTCGGCGCTGTGCGCGCCGGTCTCGTGCCGCTCCTGATCAACACGCTGACGACGCCGGAGCTGCTGCAATTCTACCTGTCCGATGCCGGCGCGCAGGTCGCCGTCACCGATGCGGAGTTCTGCTCGCGCTTCAACGCCGAGGCCTGCAAGGATACGCCGCTGCGCACGCTGATCGTGGTCAACGGCGCCGCGGGCGGTCATGCCGTTGCGGAGACGCGTGATGCCGGCGAATGGCTGCAAGGATTTCGGAGCGAGCTCGACGCGGCCGACACCCATCGCAACGAGATGGCGTTCTGGATGTATTCGTCAGGCTCGACCGGCCGCCCCAAGGGCATCGTGCATTTGCAGCACGACATGGCCTATAGCGAGCTCGCCTTTGCCCGCAACGTGCTGAAGCTCAAGCCCGGCGACATCTGCTTCTCGGTGCCGAAGATCTTCTTCGCCTACGGCTTCGGCAATTCGATCACGTTTCCCTTCTCGGTCGGCGCCGCCACGCTGCTGCTGCCGGGCCAACCGAAACCCGCCGCGATCTTCGCGGCGATCGGTCAGTATCGGCCGACCGTATTCTTCGGGCTGCCGACGCTCTACATCACCCTGACCAAGGCCGAAGGCGCGGACGCTGCGGACTTCTCCTCGCTGCGCATGGCGGTCTCCGCCGCCGAGGTGCTATCGGCCGATGTGTTCAACGGCTGGAAACAGCTCACCGGGCTCGAGATCATCGAAGGCCTCGGCTCGACCGAGGTGCTGCACGTCTATCTCAGCAACCGCGCGGAGCAGAAGAAGCTCGGCGCCGCCGGCCTGCGCGTGCCCGGCTACGAGATCATGCTGCGCGACAGCGACGGCCGCGAGGTCGGCGACAATGAGGAAGGCATTTTGTGGGTGCGCGGCGATTCCGCAACACCGCTGTACTGGAACCGGCCGGACAAGACCGCCGAGACCGTGCGCGAAGACGGCTGGATCTACACCGGCGACCGCTTCGTGCGCGACAGCGACGGCTTCCACTTCTTCCGCGGCCGCGCCGACGACCTTATCAAGATCTCCGGCCAGTGGGTCTATCCGCTGGAGGTCGAGCTCTGCCTCGCCGATCACCCCGACGTCCGCGAATGCGCGGTCTACGGCGCCGAATTGCCCGACCGCCGCATGACGCTGCGGGCCGTGGTGGTGATGAACAAGGCCGGCTTCGACAGCGATGAGGCGACGCGGCGGTTGCAGGACTACGTCAAGACGAAGCTCCTGCCCTACAAATATCCGCGCGAGGTGAAGTTCATCGACGAACTGCCGAAGACCGGCACGGGCAAGATCGACCGGCAGGCGGTGATGCGGATGTAGCGACGCCGGCTTGCGCACCACAGCGGCCACACATTCAATGTCGTCCCGGCGAAAGCCGGGACCCATAACCACAAATGCTTGTGGCGCGAAGATCGGGGCCCCAGCTGCCTCAACAACGACTATTCGTGGTTGGGTCCCGGCCTTCGCCGCGACGACGACTGAGGGTGTGGCGAACGCGTACGTCAGCCACTACTAGCTAACCGCCCAACCCCGTTCCGCCATACAGCCACGCGATATCGTCGCACCATTCGTTCTGCGACTTCGCGCTCATGATCGCATTGCGGATGCGGGCGTGGTCGCCGGCCGGGTGATAAACGTGCTCGCCGATCGCACGGGACATCAGCTGCACGCGCGCGGTGCGCGGGAAGCGTTGCGCGCGATAGGCGTCGAGCGCCGCCGCCTGATCATCGTGATTGGCCAGCATGTGCGACAGGCAGACCGCGTCTTCCATCGCCTGGCAGGCGCCCTGCGCGAAATATTGCAACATCGGATGCGCGGCGTCGCCGAGCAGCGCGACGCGGCCGTCGATCCAGCGCTCGGTGGGATCGCGGTCGCAGAGCACCCAGAGCTTCCAGTTGGTGCCGTGGCGGATGATATTCTGCGCGCGTTCGTGGACGTGGGTGAAGCCCTTCATCACCTCTTGCTCGGACACCGGCTTGCCGGCGACCGGCTCCGGCGCGTCGTTGTGATAGGTGACGACGAGGTTGAACACCTTCCAGCCCGACAGCGGGTAATGCACGATATGGCATTTCGGGCCGGCCCACAGCGTCGCCGCGTTCCAGCGCAGATCCTCGGGCATCTGCTCTGTCGGGATCACCGAGCGATAGGTGGTATGGCCGGAGACGCGCGGCGGGCCGTCCGCCGTGACCTGCTTGCGGATGTTGGACCACAACCCGTCGGCGCCGATCAGCAGGCGTCCGGTGACGCGCGCGCCATTGGCGAGCTTTGCGGTCACGGACGATCCGTCCTGCTCGTAGCCTGTCACCTCGCTGGAGACGCGCAGCTCGATCAGTTCGTGCCTCTCGCAAGCGCGCAGGAACACGCCATGCAGGTCGCCGCGATGCACCACGGCATAGGGGTTGCCGAACCGCGCGCGAAACGTCTCGCCGAGATCGATGTGGGTGATCTCATCGGCGGTCAGCGCATCCATCAGCCGGAGCTGGTCGATATAGACGGCCATGTTGCGCGCGGCCTCGCCGACGCCGAGATAGTCGAAGGCGTGGAACGCATTCGGCCCGAGCTGGATGCCGGCGCCGATCTCGCCGAGCGCGGCCGCCTTCTCCAGCAGGATCGAGCGGATGCCCTTCTGCGCGAGGCCGAGCGCCACGGCAAGGCCGCCGATGCCGCCGCCCGCGATCAGGACAGGTCGCGTCTCCGCCATCAGCCCGACCTCCCCAGATGTTCGAGCGCGTCCTCGGCGCGCAACGGCACCCGCGACGCCTCGTTGTTGAGATCGACAAGCTGGGTCAAGAGCGAGAGCAGCGTTTTGCGGTCGGCCGGCTTCAGCGGCTCGAGCATCCGTGCCTGCGCCTTGTCGACCGAGGGCATGATGTCGTTGAGCACGCCCGCGCCGGCCTTGGTGAGATAGAGCAGCTTGACGCGCTTGTCCTCCGCCGCCGGCTTGCGAACGATGTATTCCTTGGCCTGCAGCCGCTCGATCACATTGCCGAGCGTGGAGCGGTCGAACGCGATCACGGCGGAGAGCCTGGTGGCGTCGATGCCGGGATGGGTCGAGATCGTGACCAGCGCGGCATATTGCACCGGCGTCAGGTCGAACGCCCTGCACTCCTCGATGAAGAGCGCGACCGCGATCTGCTGCATGCGCCGGAACAGATAGCCGGGCGCGGTGTAGACCGCGTCCATGGTGACGGGCGTCGGCTTGCTACTCGGCATCGGGCTGCCTGTCCGGGGCGGCGTCGGCGAACGCCTCGACTTGCTTTGTCGCGGCCTCGGCCTTGAGCAGGCGCGGATAGGCCGAGACGTCGACGCCGAAGCGCCGCGCATTGGCGAGCTGCGGCACCAGGCAGAGATCGGCAAGCGTCGGCGTATCGCCGAAGCAGAACGGCCCGGCCTCGTCAGCGATCAGGGTCTCGCAGGCCGCAAGTCCTTCGCGATTGGCCCAGGCCGCCCATTCGGTCACCTGCTCTTCGGGCAGGCCGAGCTTGCGCAGCCGCGCCAGCACCTTCAGATTCTGCACCGGGTGGGTGTCACAGGCGATCGCCTGCGCGAACGCCCGCACCTTGGCGCGCCGCAGCGGATCCTTCGGCAGCAGCGGCGGATTGGGGTTGGTCTCATCGAGCCATTCGATGATCGCGAGCGACTGGGTGAGGATCGCGCCGGCGTCGCTCTCCAATGTCGGCACCAGCCCCTGCGGATTGATGGCGAGATAGGCCGGCGCGCACTGCTCGCCCTTGCGCAGATGATGCGGCAGGTGCTCCGGCGTCAGCCCCTTCATGTTGAGGGCGATCCGGACCCGGTAGGACGCGCTGCTCCGGAAATAGCCATGCAGCTTCATCGGAACCTCCCTTGCATTTCGTTAGATTGACGCTAGCCATATTGTGAGTATACTGTCAATTAAATTGCACCGACAAGAACGATGGGAGGCTTGCCATGGAAGCCGTGCAGAAGACCCCGGAGCGCGAAGCGTTCTACAAGAAGATCGACGGCCAAAACCTCTCGGCGTTGTGGAACGTGATGAACGATCTGATCACGCCGGAGCCGAAGAGCGCCTGCCGGCCTCACTTGTGGAAGTTCGACCAGATCCGCGATTACATGAACGAGGCCGGCAGACTGATCACGGCCAAGGAAGCCGAGCGCCGCGTGCTGGTGCTGGAAAATCCCGGGCTGCGCGGCCAGTCCAAGATCACGACCTCACTTTTCGCCGGCGTGCAGATGGTGGTGCCGGGCGATATCGCCCCCGCCCATCGCCATGCGCAATCGGCGCTGCGCTTCGTGCTCGAGGGCCAGGGCGCGTTCACCGCGGTCGACGGCGAGCGCACCGCGATGTCGCCGGGCGATTTCGTCATCACGCCGTCGATGACCTGGCACGACCATTCCAACGAAACCAATGAGCCGATGTTCTGGCTCGACGGGCTCGACATCCCGATGGTGCAGTTCTTCGACTGCTCGTTTGCCGAAGGCGCCAAGGAAGACCAGCAGTCGATCTCCAAGCCGGCCGGCGCCAGCTTCGCGCGCTACGGTCACAATCTCCTGCCGATCGATCAGAAGCGGACATCGAAGACCTCACCGATCTTCAACTACCCCTATGAATACACCCGCGAGGCGCTGGAGAAGGCCAGAACCAGCGACGAGTGGGACGCCTGCCACGGCCTCAAGCTGAAATTCTCCAACCCCGAGACCGGCGATTTCGCGATGCCGACCATCGGCACCTTCATCCAGCTGCTGCCGAAGGGCTTCAAGACCGCGCGCTATCGGTCGACCGACGCCACGGTGTTCGCCGCGATCGAAGGCAAGGGCCGCACCCGGGTCGGCGATCAGACCTTCGAATGGGGCCCGCGCGATTTGTTCGTGGTGCCGAGCTGGCACTGGGTCACCCACGAGGCCGATACCGACTCGGTGCTGTTCTCGTTCTCCGACCGCCCGGTGCAGCAGAAGCTCGACCTGTTCCGCGAGGATCGGGGCAACGCGTAGCCAGAAACGTGTAGTCGTCGTCGTCCCGGAACCACCGTCGTCCCGGGCAAGCGAAGCGCGACCCGGGACCCATAACCACAGGGTCGTGTTGTTGGAGGTGCTGGGGCCCCAGCCTTTCCTAACGACGACCTCCTGTGGTTATGGGTCCCTGCTTTCGCAGGGACGACATTTGAGTTTGCCGCCCTCGCGCCCCTCACCGCCAGTGCAGCAGCCGCGTCTCCAGCAGATTGATCAGCTTCCCGACCGCGAGGCCGAACAGCGACAGGATCACGACGCCGGCCAGCAGTTGGTCGGTCTGCATCAGATTGCCGGCCTGCAGCACGAAGGCGCCGATGCCGTATTGCGCGCCGATCATCTCGGCGCTGACCACCAGCAGCAACGCAACGGATGCGGTGATGCGGAAGCCGGCGAGGATCGAGGGCAGCGCGCCCGGCCAGATCACGCGGCGCACGATGGCGTGGAACGGCACGTTGAAGCTCTGTGCCATCCGGATCAGGTTGCGCGGCACCGCATCGACGCCGCTATAAACCGAGATCGCGGTCGAGAAGAACACCCCGAGCGCAATGGTCGCGATCTTCGGCTCCTCGCCGATCCCGAGCCACAGGATCAAGAGCGGCAGCAGCGCGATCTTCGGGATCGGAAACAGCGCCGAGATGAAGGTGATGCCGACACCGCGCGCCATGGTCGACAGCCCGATCGCAAAGCCGACAATGACGCCCGCTGCCGTGCCGATCATCCAGCCGGTGCCGATCCGCATGATCGACCAGGAGAGGTGCTGCCACAGCGCGCCCGACGTCGCGAGCTTATAGATCGCGACCGCGATCGCCGACGGCGCCGGCAGGAACAGCGGATTGACCCATCCGGCACTGCCGGCGAGCTGCCAGATCGCGATGACGAGTGCGAGCGCGAGCCAACCCGCATAGCGGCTGCCGCCCGGCGTGAAGCCGGCGCCGCGAAACGCGACCGGCCGCGTCGCTTCGCCCAATTGGTCCTTCGTGTCCGGCGGCGCGCGGTCAAGCATGCTGGACCTCGCGCTCGGCATCGATCGCCTCCTTGCGGATCAAAGACCACAATTCGCCCTGCAATGCGGCCATCTGCCCGCGCGCATCCGCCGTGCCGCGCTCGGCGCGCGTCATCGGAATGGTCACGATCTCCCGGATGCGGCCGGGACGCCGCGACAGCACGACGACGCGGTCGGCGAGCCGCACCGCTTCCTCGAGATTATGCGTGACATAGACCGCGCCCATGGTGCCGTCGGCGAGCAGACGCACGAAATCCTCCATCAGGAGCTCGCGGGTCTGCGAGTCCAGCGCCGACAGCGGCTCGTCCATCAGCAGGATCGCGGGACGCACCGCCAGCGCCCGCGCAATGCCGACGCGCTGGCGCATGCCGCCGGAGAGCTGCTTCGGATAGGTCGCGCGGAAATCCGTTAAGCCCGTGCGGCGCAGCGCGTCGTCGATCACGGTGCGGCGCTCGCCGGCGCTCAGGCCCGTGTGCAGCAGCGGGAATGCGACGTTCTCCTCGACCGTATTCCACGGCAGCAGGGCAAAGTCCTGGAATACGAAGGTCAGCGGATTGAGGCTTCCTGCCGGAGGCGCGCCGCGCAACTCGGCGGCGCCCTTACTCGGCCGCAGCAGGCCGCCGAGGATCGAGAGCAGCGTGCTCTTGCCGCAGCCGGACGGACCGACGATCGCAACGACCTCGCCGGCGCGGACCGTGAAGGAGACGTCGCTGAGCACGTCGAGCGCGCCGAAACGATGGCTGATATGGTCGGCGATCAGGTCCATTCAGTGCCCCACGACCCGACCCGTCACCCCGAGGAGCGCGCATTTGCGCGCGTCTCGAAGGGTCGACGGCCGAGCTGCTGCATTCGGGCCGTCGATCCTTCGAGACGCCGCTTCGCGGCTCCTCAGGATGGCGGGTCGAGAATTGCGCATACGGCTCATCATCAATCCGCCTTCACATAGTCCTTGGCGATGATCGCATTCGCATCAAAACCCTTGTCGGCGAAACCCTGCTCCTGCAGCCATTTGATCTGGTTGTCGACGTTCTTCACGTCGAGCTTGCCGTCGGGATCGACATAGGCGCAGTTGCCGACCACCTGCTCGACCGGCAGGTTGGTGTATTTGGCGATGATCTCGAGCAGCGGTCTTGTCTTCTCGTTGATCGGAACCACGCCGTCCTTGATCGCGGCCAGAACCACATCGTGATATTCGCGGTCGGCGCGGGTCAGCGCGGTGAGCAGCCTCGTCACCAGTTGCGCATGGGTCAGCGTCTTCGGCGACGCGAAGATGGCGCCCAGCTGCCACGGCGTCTCGTCGCCGACCCAGCCGAGGAATTTCGCGCCGTTGGAATCCATCAGCGTCCGCGCCGTCGAGATCGGCAGCAGCGCGGCGTCGACGGTCTCGCCCTTCAGCGCCGCGGCCGCGTTCGACAGCGATTGCAGCGGCACGATCTTCACGTCGGACAGCTTGAAGCCGTATTTGTCGGCGAGCAGGCCGAGCGAATAGTGGAAACTGGAGCCGACCTGGGTCACCGCGACGCGCTTGCCGGCGAGATCCTTCGGGGTCTTCAGGCCGGCCGCATAGGCGTTGTTGCTGGCGAAATACCCGATCAGGGGATAGCCGGCCTTCTCGCGGCTCATGCCGCCGATCACCTTCAGCGTGCCCTTTCCGGCAAGATTGTAGAGTCCGGCGGTGAAGGCAGTGATGCCGAAATCGACATCGCCCGACGTGGTCGCGACCGCGATCGGTTGCGCGGCGTCGAAGAACTTCAGCTCGACATCGAGCCCGGCGTCACGGAAATAGCCCTTGTCCTGCGCGATGAACACCGGCGCCGAGGACGACAGCCGCAGCACGCCGATCTTCGCCTTCAGCAGATCGTCGGCCCGCGCGATACCGCTCGCGGCCCACATCAGCAGGCCCGCGAGTGCGAGCCGCGCCCAACCCTTCATTTCATCCTCCGCCTAGAGCCCGTTCCGATCAAATCGGAACGGGGCTCTCGATTCCTGTTTTGACGCGTTTTCTTCACGCGAACCGGGATCCACTTCGCCTGAAAACGCCCTAGATTCCTTCGGGCACGGGCCGATCGCGGCCGATGAACGCGCCCTGCTGCGTGAGCTGTTGTTGCAACTTTTCGACGGAAATGTCGCGCGGAATCGTATTGCCCGAGAGTGCCAGCGCGGCCGCGGTTCCCGCCGCCTCGCCCATCACGAAACAGGCACCGGAGACGCGCGCCGCCGATTGCCCTTCATGGGTCATCGACGCGCAACGGCCGGCGACCAGGAGATTGTCGACGCCGTCAGGTATCAGCATGCGGTACGGCAATTCGTTATAGCCGCGGCTCTCAGGGATCGGCGGAAACTCGAAGGTCACATCGCCGGGCACGTGCTTTTCCATCGGCCAGCCATTGACGCCGATCGAGTCCTCGAACGAGGCGCAGCCCAGCACGTCCTCGCCGGACAGCATGTAGCCGCCGATTACGCGCCGCGTCTCGCGGATGCCGAGCTGCGGCGGCAGATCGACGATGTAGGAATTTTCGAAGCCGGGCACGGTGCGCAGGAACTTGAACGCTTCGACCGCCTGGCGGCGGCCCTCGATCTCGCCGCGCGTCATCTCGTCGGGATCAATACCGGAAATGGCGCCGCCATCGCTGCGCGTCACCTGGGTGAAATTCACCCGCCATTCGATCTGCGATTTCTGCGGCCGCACGATCGCGGATTTGCGCGGGAAGGTGTGGGTGCCGGCGGCCTCGGCCTGCGCCATCCGCTCCGGAATCGTCCGCCAGGCATCGCCGGCCTTCGCCGGATCGATGCCGTTGAGGCGGAACATCATCGAGGGATAGAGCATCCCGCCGGCATTGTCTCCGACTTCATAGGGTGCACCGGCCCACACTGCGAGGTCGCCGTCGCCGGAGCAGTCGATGAAGATGCCGGCGCGCACCGCCTGACGGCCGGCCTTGGTTTCCACCATCAGCGCGCGGATATGGGTGCCATCCATCACGACGCCGGCGCCGAGCGCGTGGAACAGGATATCGACCTTGTGATGCGCCAGAAGATCGTCGGCCGCGATCTTGTACGCCGCGGTGTCGTAGGCCTGCGCAAAAATCTTGCCGAGGATCAGATGCGGCGCATTCAACCCGCCGAGCCGGTCGATCCGCGCCAAGAGGTCGGAGGCGACGCCCTGCACCACCCGATGCATCCCGCCGAAAATATTGGCGTGCAGGCCGCAGAAATTGGTCACGCCGGCCGCGGTGCCCATGCCGCCGAGAAATCCGTAGCGCTCGATCAACAGCGTCCGCCGCCCGGCGCGCGCCGCGCCGACCGCAGCTGCAATGCCGGCCGGGCCGCCGCCAAGCACCACCACGTCATATTCGCCATAGAGGGGGACCTGCCGCGCAGGTTCTTCGATCGTGCTCGCTCGCATCATTTCCGCCCTGAACAGGGTTGATTGGGCCGACTATGAATTGATGCAGATTGCAGTACAATCCACCAAATTATGTAATCAGCTTTCGCGAATCGAGAAAAGCGGAGAAGTATTGGGGAGGGCAGATGGATACGCTTGTGAACCTCGAAGCCTTCCTCGCCACTGCCGATGCCGGCGGCTTCTCCGCCGCCGCGCGCAAGCTCAACGTTGCAACATCGGTTGTCGCCAAGCGCGTCACCCAGCTCGAGGAGCGGATCGGCACTGCGCTGTTCCATCGCTCGACGCGACAGTTGCGGTTGACCGAGGCCGGGCAACAATATGTGCACCGCGCCCGCGGCGTCGTCGCCGATGTCGGCGATCTCCTGTCGCGGATGGGCGAGAAGCAGCGCGACCTCTCCGATCATTTGCGCGTCAAGGCGCCGACCTCGCTGACGGTGGCACGCCTCGCCGATGCCTTCACGATCTTCCAGCGGCAAAACCGCAGCGTAAAGCTCGAGATCGTAATGATCGATCGCCCGGTCGATCCGGTGACCGAAGGTTTCGACATCGCGATCGGCGCCTTTCCGCATTCCTTCGGCGGCGTGGTCGACGAGCCGCTGTGCCGGCTGCCGCGGCTATTGTGCGCCTCGCCGTCCTATCTCAGGAAGCACGGCACGCCCAAGCATCCGCGCGATCTGGTCGATCACCGCTGCCTCAGCTTCCTGCCGACCGGTCCGGAATGGCCGTTCGAGGGGCCGCGCGGCCGCATCAACATCCAGGTGCGCCCGATTCTCTCGTCGAACGAGGGCCGCGTGCTGACGCAAAGCGCGATCGCCGGCAACGGCATCGCGCTGCTGTCGCACTATCTGGTCGCTGACGCGCTGCGCGCGGGCACGCTGCAGCCGATCCTCACCGAGTTTCCGATTCCCGAACTGTGGGTGAAGGCCGCCGTTCCCGAACGCCGCATCGACGCCGCCGCGGTGCAGGCGCTGTTGAAGACATTGAAGAAGTCGCTGTCGCGATCGCTGTGATGCGATGGCGGCCTTGCCCCGCCGCCCGCCGACCTGAGACAAGGACGCGAAAGGATCGCCCGCTTGAAACTCCTGATATCAGCCTCGCTCGGCCTGATCTTCGTCGCGACACCAGCGGCGGCGATCGAGACCTGCCGCTTCATCGAGCCCAAGGCAGAGCGCGAGGCCTGCTACCATCGGCAGGAGCAGGAGCTCGCGGCCAAGCGCAAGCCCGAATCCAGGTCCGAGCCGGCGGCGCGATCGAACGAATCGAAGACGTTTGAATCGCTGGAGCAGATGCGCCGCGACGACGCGGAGGTCTATCGCAGCATCCGCGGCATCTGCAACGGCTGCTGAGCTGGCTTACGCCGCCCCGCTCCAGCGGCCCGCGCGCTTCTCGGCAAAGGACGCAAGTCCCTCGGCGGCCTCGGCGGTCTGCCGCTTGGCCGAATGCAGATGGACCAGACGCTTGTAGGCCGCATCGTCGACGGCCATGCCGCCGAACGAGCTTTCCATCGCCAGCTTTTTGGTCTCGGCCAGCGCATCCGGGGCATTGCCGAGCAATTGCTCCACGACCTTGGCGCCGGCGCTGTCGAGATCGGCCAAGGGCACCACCTCATGGACGAGACCGATACGGCGCGCGTCCTCGGCGCCGAACCGTTCGCCGGTCAGTGCGTAGCGCCGCACCTGGCGGACGCCGATGGCGTCGCAGAGTTGCGGGATGATGATCGCCGCCGTCAGGCCCCAGCGCACTTCGGTGATCGAGAACAGCGCGTTGTCGGCCGCGATCACGATATCGCAGGCCGAGATCACGCCGGTGCCGCCGCCGAAGCAACCGCCCTGCACCAGCGCCACGGTAGGCACCGGCAGCGTGTTGAGCCGCTGCACCGCCTCGAAGGTGGCGCGCGACGCCGCCTCGTTCTCGTCAGGTGATTTCGGCCGCACGCCGTTGATCCATTTCAGGTCGGCGCCGGCCTGGAAATGCTTGCCGTTGCCCTTGAGCACGACGACGCGGACCGGCTTGGTCGAGAGTTCGTCGATCGCGGCCAGCACGCCGGCGATCAGCGCGCCGTCATAGGCGTTGTTGACCTCGGGCCTGTTCAGCGTGACGGTCGCGACCCCGCGCGCATCGAGGCTCCACAGGACTGGGCTGGCCGACATGACGTTTCTCCCTCGTTCGGCATTGCTGTTACCCGCACTATGGCGAGAGCAAAGGCCTTGATCCATCACTTTCGGGCGGGCGCGACCGCGCCATGCGCATGACGGGTTGCGCGATGCCCTGCGCTTGTGGAAACTGACGCGGCACGTTGCAAGGACCAGTTCCACTCATGCGTATTTGTATTTTCGGCGCGGGCGCCGTCGGCAGCCATTTCGCGGTCCGGCTGGCCCGTGCCGGCCACGAGGTGTCCTGCGTGATGCGCGACCCGCATCTCGATGCGGTCAGGGCCAACGGATTGACGCTGAAGGTCGGCGACAGCAGCGTCACCGCACGGGTAAGGGCGTCGGCCGATCCTGCCGAGTTGGGGCCGCAGGACGTCGTCATCAGCACGCTGAAGGCCACCGGCGTCAGTGCGCTCGCAACCGGACTGTTGCCGCTGCTTGAGCGGGACACCGCAATCGTGTTCGCGCAGAACGGCATTCCCTGGTGGTACGGTCTCGGTCTGCCGCCGCAGCATCCCGCGATTCCCGATCTCGGCTTCCTCGATCCCGGCGGGCGTCTGCGCAATGCCGTCCCGCAAGAGGGCATCATCGGCGGCGTGATCTTCTCCTCCAACGAGGTGATCGCGCCCGGATTGGTGGCGAATCTGTCGCCGGATCGCAACCGCCTCCTGATCGGCGAATGCGACGATCTCCGGAGCGAGCGCATCACCCGGCTGCGCGCGGCGCTTAATGAGGCTGCGATCGAATCGCCTGACGTCACGGAGATTCGCGAGACGATCTGGTCGAAACTGCTCACCAACATGTCGATGTCGGTGCTCTGTCTGCTGACCGGGCTGACCGCGCGCGGCGTCCGCGACGATCCCGACATGCAGGAGGTGATCCCACGGCTGCTCGACGAGGCCAATGCGGTGGCGACGCGCTATATCCCCGGGGTCAAGCGCGTCACCCGTTCGGGACCCGCGCCCGACCACAAGCCGTCGATCCTGCAGGACTACGAGCTCGGCCGCGCCATGGAGATCGACGTGCTGGTGCGCGCGCCCGCGGCCTTTGCCCGCGCAGCAGATATTCCGACCCCGATGCTCGACCTGATGGCCGCCCTCGCGATCCAGAAGGCGCGTGACAAGGGCCTGTATCAGGGCTGACAATCCGGATCTCACGATAACAAGCAGGGGCATCGAACCATGCACGTCAAGGACAAGGTCTGTGTCGTCACCGGCGGCGCGAGCGGGATCGGCGAGGCAGTGGCGCGGGCCTATGCGGAGGCTGGCGCGCGCGGCGTCGTGGTCGCCGATCTCAAGACCTCGCGCGACCGGCTCGCCAGCGTCGCCGGCGATATCGACGGGCTCGCCGTCACCGCCGATGTCGGGCTCGAGGAAGACATCAAGGCGCTGATCGCCGCTGCCGAGGACAAATATGGCCCGGTCGACGTGTTCTTCTCCAATGCCGGGCTGTCGCGCAAGGGACAGGAAACCGCATCCGATGCCGACTGGGATGTGAGTTGGCGGGTGCATGTGATGAGCCACGTCTTCGCCGCGCGCGCGCTGGTGCCCGGCATGCTGGCACGCGGTTCCGGCTATCTGCTCAACACCGCATCCGCCGCGGGGCTCCTGGCGTCGCTGAACTCGATGCCCTACGGCGTGACCAAGAATGCCGCGGTCGCGCTCGCAGAGCATCTGGCGATCCAGTATGGTGATCGCGGCATCCGCGTCTCCGTGCTCTGCCCGCAATCGGTCCAGACCGGAATGACCACGCCCGGCCCGAGCGCGGCGCGCGTCGACGGCGTGCTGCAGCCGGGCGAAGTGGCGCGGATGGTGATCGAGGCGATGGCGGAAGAGCGCTTCCTGATCCTCTCGCATCCGCAGGTGCAGGAATACATGCAGCGCAAGGCCACCAATCGCGAGCGCTGGCTGTCCGGCATGCGCCGCCTGCGCGACCGCATCTATGGCGGTGCGGCGTTAGGCTGACGGCGGCAGCGTCTCGCAGTTGACGCTGTAGCCCGGATGGAGCGCAGCGCAATCCGGGACAGTGTCACATGCGGAACGCCGACCTCGTTACGAGTGCTTCGCCACCCACGCTGCGAACGCATCGAGCACTTCGGCCATCACCTCGCGATCATCGCGGCCGGAGCGCTTCAGGACATGGAAGGAATGGTCGGCCTCCTGCGCCAGGTGCAGCTTCGCCCGGCTGCCCAACCCCTTCACGACAGGCTCGAGCAGCTCGAGCTCGGCCAGCGCGTCGCGCGTGCCCTGCAGAAACAGCATCGGAATCTTGACCTCGGCGAGGTGCGCGGCCCGCTCGCTCGACGGCTTGCCGGCGGGGTGCAGCGGAAAGCCGAGAAACACCAGCCCGCGTACGCTTTCGAGCGGCGCCTTGGCCTGTGCCTGCGAGGTCATCCGGCCGCCAAACGACTTGCCGCCGGCGAACAGCGGCAGTTCGCCGCAATGGCGCGTCATCTCGGCCACTGCGGCGCGCACCGTGGCCTGCGCGACGGCGGGCGGATCGGGCCGCTTGCCGCCCTTCTCCATGTAGGGAAACTGATAACGCAACGTCGCGATGCCGCGCTCTGCCAGGCCTTCGGCCAGCGCGGCCATCGACGGGTGCGCCATGCCGGCACCGGCGCCATGGGCGAACACATAGGCCGCACGTGCCGCTTCCGGGCGCAGCAGCAGCGCGGACACCGTACTGACGTCCGAGACCGTGATCGTGAGCGGTTGTGCGCCAGACGCGTTCAAGACGCCATCCCGGAGAATTGTTGCCCCGGCATTTCTAGCCGCAGCCGTCGATGCGCGCAAATGCCGCCGAGGAGAGCACGCCGCAAGTGAACTGGCTCACAGCCAACCAAAATTTCCTTTGCGACATTTCCCTTGCAACATTTCCGTTGGTAGACCGAGCGGCGCCGCGATAGGATAGTGCACAGTGCAACACACGTTTAACGCGAATCTGTTTCGGCGACTTTTAATATCTCAGCAATATGACGCGCTGATACCGCGAATTGGGGGACGGGCATGCCTCGCAAGACGATCTTTTTCATCGGACTGCTGATTGTCGCCGGCGTCCTCTATTTCAAGGACGATATCGAGACGGTGGCGAGCGGCTTCCGCGTCAAGGCCGTCGACTACCAGCCGCCTGCGAAGACCGTGTGGCTGGATCAGAATGTCAGCGCCGAGCGGCTGCGCTGGTTCTATCACGCCGACCAGGGCACGCGGACGTTCCTCATTCCGAATGAATGGTTCATGGCGCTGGAGCAGCCGACGCTCTGGCCGTTGTTCACGGCAGCGCCGAAGCTCAGCGAGACCGATTATCTCGGCCGCTTCGGTTTCATTCCCGACACCGTGATCCCGGGCAAGCCGGATGCGCTGCCGATCGGGTTTGCGCCGAGCGGCCCGATGGTGGATGCCAACGGCGCGCCGTGGCGCAACCCGCACAGCAAGGCCGACATGAACGGCGTCGGGCTGACCTGCTCCGCCTGCCACACCGGAAGCCTCAGCTATCGCGGCACCGAGATTGTGATCGACGGCGGACCGGCCAACACCAATCTGTTCGAATTCCAGAAGAGCGTCGGCGTCTCGCTGCTGCTGACCAGGTTCTGGCCCGGCCGCTTCGCGCGCTTTGCCGACGAGATCCTCGGCAAGGAGGCCAGCGTCGAGGAACGCATGGCGCTGCGCGGCCAGCTCGATCTCGTGCTGCAGCAATATGCCAAGATCAATGCGCTTGAGAGCAAGGTCGCCGCCAACAGCGTCGAGGAAGGCTATGCGCGGCTCGACGCACTGAACCGGATCGGCAACCAGGTGTTTGCGATCGACCTGAACAATCCGAACAACTACGCCTCGCATTCGGCGCCGGTGCATTTCCCGCGGATCTGGAATGCGCCATGGTTCAGCTGGGTGCAGTATGACGGCTCGATCATGCAGCCGATGGTGCGCAATGCCGGCGAGGCGCTCGGCGTCAGCGCCGAACTCAATCTGCTCGATGCATCCAAGGGCCTGTTCAAATCGAGCGCGCGGATCGACACGCTGCACGAGATGGAACGGATGATCGCCGGCGAGCCGCCCAGCGAGGATAAGGGCTTTGGCGGCTTGGCATCGCCGAAATGGCCGGAGAACATCCTGGGGCAGATCAACATGGATCTCGCGAGGAAGGGTGGCGAGCTCTACAAGACGCACTGCCAGGACTGCCATGGCCCGGCGATCAACAGCAAGGCGCTGCCCGAGAGCGAGGCCTTTTCGCTGTTCAAGGACAAGAAGCGCTGGATCAAGAACGACGCCGGTCAACCGCTGCTCGACGTCGAGATGATTCCGATCAGCCATATCGGCACCGACAGCGCGCAGGCCGAAGGCCTGCAGACCCGCACCGTCGAGACGCCGGCCAATCTGAACATCAAGGACGGCAGCTTCGGGCCGGCGCTCGGCGAACTCGTCGAGAAGACCGTCGACTACTGGTACGACCAGAACAAGACCCCGCCCGAGGATCGCAAGCGCATCAACGGCTACCGGCCGAACGAGATCCAGGCGCCGCTCGCCTACAAGGTCCGGCCGCTCAACGGCATCTGGGCAACCCCGCCCTATCTGCACAACGGGTCGGTCCCGACCATCTATGCGCTGCTGTCACCGGTGAGGGAGCGTCCGCCGACCTTCTATCTCGGCAGCCGGGAATATGAGCCCAAGGATCTCGGCTATGTCTGGAAGGACAAGATCAAGGACGGCTTCATGCTCAATACCGCCAAGCGCGGCAACAGCAATTCCGGGCACGAATTCTCCGACGAGAAGGGCACCGGCGTGATCGGGCCGGGGCTGAAGGAAGACCAGCGCCGCGCCCTGATCGAGTTCATCAAGACACTGTAGCTGTCGCCGTTCGACACTCCCGCCGTCATGACCGGGCTTGGCCCGGCCAGCCGCGTCTCTTGCGCGGGCGGCATTGAAGGGGTACGCCGCGACAAGCCCGAGCACGACGAACGACGGATGCTGTGTCCTGCCTCGCGCTCCGTAACGCCTGCTCTCAACTATCCTTCAACTTGGGCACGGGCTGGCGGCGTGCCGGACGCGTCATCGCCTCGAGCTCGAGCAGCTGGTTGAGCTGATCCTCGGTCAGCAGCTTCTCCTCCAGCACGATGTCGGCGACCGAGCGGTTCTCCTTCAGCGCGCGGCGCGCCACACGCGAGCTCGCCTCGTAGCCGAGCGCCGGCGCCAGCGCCGTGATCAGGCCGATCGAGCCTTGAACCAGGCTGCGGCAACGCTCGCGGTCGGCCTCGATGCCGTCGACGCAGCGCTTGGTCAGGGTGTCGATCGCCGCCGTCAGCATACGCAGCGAGCTCAGCACGCAGTAGCCGATGGTCGGCTCGAACGCATTGAGCTGGAGCTGGCCGCCCTCGGCACACATCGTCACCGTGAGATCGTGCCCGATGACGAGGAAGGCGACCTGGTTGACCACCTCCGGGATCACCGGGTTGACCTTGCCGGGCATGATCGACGAGCCGGCCTGCACCGCAGGCAGCCGGATCTCGCCGATGCCGGTACGCGGCCCCGACGACAGCAGGCGCAGGTCGTTGCAGATCTTCGACACCTTGACCGCGACGCGCTTCAGCACGCCGGAGAACAGCACGAAGGCGCCGAGGTCCGAGGTCGCCTCGATCAGGTTCGAGGCCAGCACCATCGGCTGGCCCGACAACCGCGACAGCTCCTCGACCGCAAGCGCCGCATAGCGCGGATCGGCATTGATACCGGTACCGATCGCGGTGGCACCGAGATTGACCTCGCGGAACAGGCTGGAGATCTCGTTCAGCCGTGCGACGTCCTCCTTCACCGTGGCGTGGAAGGCGTCGAACTCCTGACCGAGCGTCATCGGCACCGCATCCTGAAGCTGGGTGCGGCCCATCTTGAGGACGTCGGCGAATTCCACCGCCTTGCCCTTGAAGGAATAGGCGAGATCGTCCAGCGCGCGCACCAGCGGCTGGGTGGCGAAGATCACCGCAAGCCGCAGCGCAGTCGGATAGGCATCGTTGGTCGACTGCGCCATGTTGACGTCGTCGTTCGGGTGCAGCGTGTGATAATCGCCGGGCTTCTTGCCCATCAGCTTGAGCGCGACGTTGGCGATCACCTCGTTGGCGTTCATGTTGGTCGAGGTGCCGGCTCCGCCCTGGATCGCGTCGACGACAAAAGACTCGGCGTAGACCTTGTCGGTCGCGACCTTGGTGCAGGCCTTGTCGATGGCATCGGCCTTTTCGGCCGCGAGATAACCGAGGCGCTTGTTGGCGCGGGCGGCGGCCTGCTTCACCAGCGCCAGCGCGCGGACGAACTCCGGAAAATGGCCGACCGGCACGCCGGTGATCGGAAAGTTCATCACCGCGCGCTTGGTGTGGATACCCCACAGCGCATTGGCCGGCACATCGTCCTCGCCGAGCAGATCGTGCTCGGTGCGGGACTGCGCCTGCTCGATCGGCACGGTGCGGACGGTTGCGATCGCAAGTTCGCTCACGCCGCCGCCGTCGCCGGAGGGTGGCGCGGCGCCTGCAGTGTTGGCGGTCTCAACCTTCGATTCGGCCATTGGTCCCTCCGGTTACCTGCTGCAAATCCTGGCGTCAGCGACACCAGCCATGATGCGCCCGACAGACATCGAAAGCCAATGCCTATCGGCAAAGTCTTGCATATTGGCGAACGGAACGTCGCGGAAAAGCGGCATCGACATGCGCGCCGCACCGGGAATCGAGGACTAGCCTTATCCGTCACGATAACAACAACTTATGGCTCCATGCCGGAGCTCGCCGGGCGACAGGCGCGATTGCTTTCTCCGCCCCGTCATCGCGTGCTAGATCAGCACCGACTGGCGCATTGGCGCTGCCGATATCGAACGAACCAAGGACCAGAACCGTGTCCAATAACAACGAAGCGATAACCATCAAATTCCGCTGCCCGGCGGAGCTCGAGGGCAAGATTCCGCCACCGGTGCCTGCATCATTGGGTCTTCCCGGGTGGCTCAAGGCGATGCCGACGCAGGCCTTCAATGCGATGAGCAATCGCGAAGAGGATACCGTCAAGCGCTGCCCGCCATTCGTCGATGCGATGACGTCAGGTTTCCTGTTGCCGCTGGTCTGCGATCTGAAGGTCGAGAATGGCGCAATGACCTGGGACAACGACCTTCCCGCCGGCGGGGCGCTCGAATTCCCGCGCTCGCCGATCGGATTCCACGACGAAAGCCAGGTGGTCGGCTCGCCGCTGTTCACGCCGGACCGCCTTCTCATCAAGTTCGTCAATCTGTGGACCATCGAGGCGCCGGCGGGCTACTCGCTGTTCTTCACACATCCGGTCAACCGGTTCGACCTGCCGTTCACCACGCTGACCGGCATGGTCGATTGCGATCTGTTCCACGACAGCTGGGTTCATTTCCCGGCACACTGGCACGATACCAATTTCAACGGCGTACTGCCCAGGGGCACGCCGGTTGCGCAATGCTTCCCGGTGAAGCGTGAAAACTGGGTCGCGCAGACCGCGGCGATGACGCCCGATGAAACAGCGCGCGCGCAGGAACTGTCCAACAAGATGGCCCGCGAGCCCGGGCTCTATCGCCGCCAGTTTCGATCGTAGACTGGACGCACGAGATTGCGTTGCGGATCGCACGCGGGCGATGACGGGTACGGAGTGGGCGAGACCCTCTCCGCGCGTCGTCCCGGCGAAAGCCGGGACCCATACGCCGCAGCAGATATGATTGATGGGACTCGTCGTTCCAACATCGCGCAACAAGCAGCATCGGTGGTCATGGGTCCCGGCCTCCGCCGGGACGACGGCGAGTTTGTGGCGCGGCCGGCAAATCCAGCCTGGATCGCCTAACTCAAGAATTCCGCAAACGCGCTGCGACGGAAGAAGAAGCGGCCATGCGATGACATGACCAGCGCGGCCGTCGTGCGGCCGATCATTTGCGGCCGGCCGCGCAACGCCAGACGCAGATTGGCTTCGCCGGCAGCACGGTCGCCCATTTCGAGAAGAGTGGCGGAGAAGCTGGTACGCGTCAGGGGATCGTCGGGGCGCTGCGCCAGCACCTGGCGGTAGAGATCCGCCGCGGCCGCGTATTCGCCATCGAGCAGCAGCACGCGCGCGAGTGCGCCCAGAACATCGGGATGTCCCGGCGCCGCAGCGCGCAGCTTCTCCAGAATCTGGCGCGCACGGCCGCGCTCATTGCGCTGGGGCAGGAGCTGCGCGAGCAGGAGCTGAAACTCGAGGCTCCCTGGTGCGAGCGCAATTGCGCTCTCAATGACGGCAACCGCCTCGTCGATACGGCCGTCCGCGTGCAATTGCCCGGCCAGCGCCTGAAATGCGGGCAGGTATGGTGGCCGCCGCGCGGTGGTTCGCCGCAGCACATCGATCGCCTCGTTGCGGCGACCGGCGCCGCCGAGCGCCGCGCCGAGCAGGGTCTCGAGGCCCGCATCCTCGACGCGGCGGGTCGCGCGCTCGAGCGGCGCGATCGCCTCCTCGTTGCGGTTCTGCATCATCAGCGCCCGCGCCAGGATCGAGGCCGCGCCGACATCGTTCCGGTTTGCCTTCAAGACCTCTGCCGCCAGCCGCTCGGCTTCGACGATCTGTCCCATCTGCAATGCGGCCACAGCGCGTTGCAGCGCCGGGGACGGATTGGGCCCGCGATTGGCGGGAGGGGGCGGAGGTTTCGGCATGCGATCCGTCGTGAGATGGCTTTCTCAGCCGTTATCACTGCTGCCAACGGAGCGTCCAGCGAAAGTCGCACCGGGACCGGGAATACTCGCACACATCAGCGTGCCGTCCAATGTTACCACCGTTCAGGAACTGCGCGCGACATCGCGGCACACGCTGCGACAGTCCAGTGCTGCGCTCCGTCGCTTGCAACTCCGCCGGTCGCGCCCCCACCAAGGCCCAGCTTAAGGCGCGACAACCTGGGGCGTGCATTGAACACAGGCAGGCGGAAAATGGCGATCCCGGGAAGACTCGAACTTCCGACCTACGGTTTAGGAAACCGTCGCTCTATCCGGCTGAGCTACGGGACCGCACCGCCCGCAGCGAAGCATGCAGGCGCAGCCCTCCCATAGCAGAGGTGCCGAATGATCGCCAGCCCGCGCCCCAACGGGCGCGCGAAGTTGTGCCTGGTTCGCCGCGTTGTGCCTTACGCCACTTGCCGCGCCGGGTTCGCGGCAGCATCCGTGGCGCCGGCCCGGCGCGCCGGCAGAAACTCGATCGCCTCATCCTTCAGCGATCCGAACCGCAGCGTCATGATATCGAGCGCATAGTTCTGGTACAACCGCCACGGCCGGCGCGAGCCCTGCTTGGGGAACCTGGCCGCGGCGCGCTGGATATAGCCCGAGGAGAAATCCACCCAGGGCAGCTCGGTCACATCAGGGTCGTTCCGCCGCGGCGTCACCTGCGCATAGCCGTGCGCCTTCATGTGATTGAGCATGCGGCAGACATATTCGCAGGTCAGGTCGCATTTCAGCGTCCAGGACGCGTTGGTGTAGCCGAACGCGGCGGCGAGGTTCGGCAAGCCGGAATACATCAGCCCCTTGTAGTTCATGGTCTTCGACAGATCGACCGGGGTGCCGTCGACCTTGATCTCGAGCCCGCCGAGCACCTGCAGATCGAGGCCCGTCGCGGTCACCACGACATCGGCGTCGAGCACCTCGCCGCTCTTGAGCTTGATGCCCCCACGCGTGAAGGTTTCGATCTGGTCGGTGACGACGGATGATCCGCCGTTGCGCAAGGATTGAAAGAGATCGCCGTTCGGCACCAGGCAGAGCCGCTGGTCCCACGGATTGTAGCGCGGTGTGAAATGCGTCGCGACGTCGTAATCGGGACCGAGCGCGTGGCGCACGCCGCCGAGGATCAGCTTCTTCACGCGCTCCGGATCGCGCTTGCAGAGCCGGTAGAAATACATCCCGAACAGCACATTCTTCCAGCGCGTGAGGCCGTAGGCGAGTTTTGCGGACAGCCGCGCCCGCAACCAGTTGGCGACCTTGTCCTCATCGGGCCGCGCCACGACATAGGTCGGCGACCGCTGGAGCATCGTGACATGGGCGGCGGTCTTGGCCATTTCCGGCACCAGCGTCACCGCGGTCGCGCCGCTGCCGATCACCACCACCTTCTTGCCGGCATAGTCGATGTCGTCGGTCCATTGCTGCGGATGGACGACGCGGCCGGCGAAATCGGCGATGCCGGGGAAGTCAGGCGTGTAGCCGTGCTCGTATTTGTAGTAGCCGCTGCACATGAACAGGAAGTTGCAGGTGAGATGCTCGATCGCCTTCTCCGGCCCGCGTTCGACCTCCACCGTCCATTGCGAGTCGGCCGACGACCAGTCGGCGCGCACGACGCGGTGGTTGAAGCGGATGTTCTTGTCGATGCCGTAGACGCGCGCGGTCTCGCGCACATAGTTCAGGATCGACGGGCCGTCGGCGATCGCCTTCGGCTCGGTCCACGGCCGGAACGAATAGCCGAGCGTGTACATGTCGGAGTCGGAGCGGATGCCAGGATAGCGGAACAGGTCCCAGGTGCCGCCAATGCAATCGCGACCTTCGAGAATGGCGTAGCTGCGGTCGGGACAGTTGGTCTGCAGATGATAGCCGGCGCCGATGCCCGACAGTCCGGCACCAACGATCAACACGTCGAAATGAGCGGACATGCTTCGACCCTCCCGCGGTAGAATTGACAATGCCTGTTGTCAGATAACTTGACATCTGACAATGGCTCATGTCAATAGGCTTCATGGCAAGCAGCGGGAAAGCCCGCCTCTATGGCGGCATGGACGCCGACGAACGCCGCAGCGAGCGGCGGCTCAAGCTGATCGACGCGGCAATCGAGGTCTATGGCGAGGTCGGCTATCGCGTCGCGACGGTGAAGGCGATCTGTGAGGCCGCCGAGCTCACCGAGCGCTATTTCTATGAGTCCTTCGCCAACAGCGAAGCCCTGCTGATCGCCGCCTATAACCATGTCGTCGGCCATCTGCACGAGGAGATGGCGGCTGCCGCAGCGGCTGCCGGCGACGATGCGGAAGCGAGGCTGCGCGCCGCGCTGACGCTGTATTTTACCCGGCTGAAGCAGCATCCGAAGCCCGCGCGGGTCTTCCTGCTGGAAATCTCCGGCATCAGCCCGGCGGTCGATGCCGTCAAGCTCGACGCCGGGCGCGTCTTCAGCGACATCCTGGTGCCGCCGATGCGCGATCCGAAACACGGCGACGGAAGCGCGGCAGCGGCGCTGCTCTCGGTCGGCATGGTCGGCGCGGTCATCTCGATCGCGCTGCGCTGGGTCTCGAGGCAATATCCGCAAGCCGTCGAGGACGTCGTCGCGATCGCCGCCGGCTTCTGCCGCGTGGCACTGACCGAGGCCGGTCACCGCTGGGATCAACGTTTGCCGTAGCGGCGGGACCGTCCGCTCGCCGATTTTCGATGATGTTTCGCTGGGGTTTTCGTGCCCGGCCTCGACCGTGGCGCTGATTTAACTTGCACGACGGGCGGTGCGGGTTGTTTTATGCACGGTACCGGGCGCAACCAGGCTTTTCCTGTTTCGCCTGCGAAACAATGAAAGTCTGCAGCAGGCGGAGCTTAAGCCTTTGGTCGACGTGCACAGGCTGGACGACGTGACCGCGCGCCTTGGCGACGTGGTTCTCGATCCCGCGACCTGGCCGTCCTTCATGGAGGGGGTCTGCGCTGCCGTCGGCGCGACCGGGGCTGCGATGCTTCAGAGCGACATCCGCACCGAAGACATTCCCCGCACCGACTCGATCACCGAGTATTTCTCCAAGAGCTACTTCCCCAACAACCTTCACCTCTCGGACATCCGTGCGGCACGCGGCGTGCCGCTGATCCTCGCCGGCACCAACGTCATCACCGACGCCGATCTGTTCGAGTCCGAAGCCGACATGTTGCGCGATCCGCTCTACGCTTCGCTCGGCGAGTTCGGATTGAAATGGTTTGCCGCCATCGGCTTCCGCTCGGGTCCGGCATTGTGGGGATTGACCATTCAGCGCTCGCCGAAGGAGGGCATGTTCGACGCCGACGAGGTCAAGGCGCTCTCGCGGGTGTCGGCGCGGCTCACCGAAGCCGCGACGCTCTCCGCCGTCGTCGGCCGCTCCGCGATCTCGGGCATCACCAGTGCGCTCGACCTGATCCAGATCGCGGCGATTGCCGTCGGCCGCTTCGGCGCCGTCATCGGCATGAACGGCCAGGCGGAGAGCTGCCTCGGCCACGACCTTACGATCCGCAACAACCGGCTCACTTTGCTCGACCGGCAGGCCAATGCCGATCTGACCAGGCTGATCGATCAGCTAGCCCGCAGCTCGGATCTGCAGCCCTTGCCGTCATCGCCGATCGTGGTGCGCAGGATCGACAAACGGCCGATCGTGATCCAGATGCAGCCGGTGCCTCCTGCCGCGCGGTCACCGTTCCTGGGCGCGCGCGCGATCCTGTTGATCCGCGATCTCGAAGGCAACGCCGCCTTCGATCAGGCGCTGCTGGCGGCGACGTTCGAGCTGACCCCGGCGCAGGCGCGCCTCGCCGCGCGGCTTGCGCGCGGCGATTCCGTCGAAACCGCCGCACAGGAAGCCGGCGTTGCCCTTGCCACCGCGCGCAATCAGCTCAAGACGATCTTCCAGAAGACCGGCACGCATCGGCAGGCGGAACTCGTGGCGTTGCTGCATCGGGTCAAGTGAACGATTCGAGACGAATTGTTGCAACTTCCGACGCGCCGTTACGGTAAGAATTCTTGAGATATTACAATTGCATGCCGCGATTATTTGATCAGGCCCCACGGCTGGTCTGCGACTTAATTGGTCAGGGAAATCGTTCGGTTCCAGGGTGACAAGCGTCACTAAAATGGCGACAATCCGGTCACTCTGTGTCGTTCGGGTTTGCTTGCAATGTCCGTGATGCCGTCACGATCATCGACGTTGGCTGTCGCCGTTTTCGTCGCCGCGGTTGCGCTGGCGCCGATGCGCGCGCACGCGCAATGGTGGCGCAGCGCCCCGAAGGATTTTGAGGATTGCGCCGACCTCGCCGAGAGGGCGAAGACCAAGCAGGACAAGACTGCGCAACTCGCCGACTGCAACGCCAAGTTTGCCGGGCGCCGCAAGCCTGGCGGCGGCTACACCTATTACGACTTCATGCAGGACCGCAGCTTCGACATCGCCGGTCCCAATCCGACGCCGGACGAGCAGAAGAAGATCGACCAGGAATATACCGGCTATCTCGAGAAAGAGCGCCGCTCCAGCATCGTCGCGGCGTTCAATGCCAAGCAGCTCGAGCGGCAGGAGAAGCAGCAGGAGCGGCCGCCGCAGATCCAGCAGGCGTCGCTGCACAGCGAGCCGGCGAAGGTCCCCGTCCCCGCCGCAAAGCCGGTCAAGCCGCGGATCGCAGCCGTGCCGATTCCCGAGCCGCGACCGCGGACACGCAGCTGCGTGAAGGGCACGTTCTCCTGCGATTGGCCGCGGCTGTCCGACGGGCTGAACGATTTGAAGAAGCTGTTCACGCCGGCATCGCCGCCGCCGACCAAGCTCGCGAAGCGCAACTAGTCGGTGATCACCATCGCCCAAAACCTGCGGTACGGCGACTTCGGATTGTCGACATAGGCGACGCCGACGCGCTTGGCGCCCGGCATCAGCAGGTTCTCGCGATGGCCCGGCGAATCCTCCCACTGCTTCAGCATCTCGGCGAAGGCGATGAAGCCGGCGCCGATATTTTCCGCGGCGCGCTGCTTCTTGAGCGGTGCAATGCGCGTGAAGAAGCTGCCGCCCGCGGAATGGCTGACCGATCCGGTCGCCGACATCGCCTGCGCCTGCTTCAGCGCCATCGCATTCAGCCTGGCGTCGAGCGTCACCGCGGGCATCCGGTTGGCGCGCCGGTAGGCACTGATCGAACCGGCATAGTCGGCGGCGTCAGTGGCGGTAGCGATGCCGAGTACGAAGGTGAGTGCGAGCAACAGCAGCTTCATCCGAGGCCTTCCATGCAATGAATCAATGCGCGCGACCGCGCTTGTGATGCCGGCGCGTGACCGGTTTGCGCGCCGTTGCGGCCGATTGACTCGCTGCCGCGCGCTGCTCCTGCAGACGCGCATCATAGCCTGGCGAGGGAACCACGGTCGGTGGCGCAGCACGCAGTGGGCTGGTGGCGAGCGCAACGAGCGCGAGCAACATGATGCAAGATCGTTTCACGATGTCACCTCCTCGGTTACCCAACGCGAATCTGCTCAGCCGTCAGCCCGGGCGCGCCCTTGCCGTCGGCCTCCGCTTTCCGGATCAGCGCGGTGATGCGGCGCGACAGCGGAGCCTGGAGGCCGCGGCGATCCGCGATCTCGGTGATCACGCCCTGCAGATAATCGATCTCGGTGCGACGGCCGCGCTGCAGGTCCTCCCACATCGAGGAGCGCGCTTCGGGATCGATCTTCATGGTGCGGCCGAGCAGCATGCCGAACAGCGCATCAGGCAGCCGCAGCAGATGCGGCATCCAGCCCGACGGCAGCGGCGTCGGCGACACCGGCACGATGCCTTCGGCGCGCACCGCGGCCAGGCCCTCCACCATCTGGTCGGCGAACAATTGCCGCCAGCCGCGCTGCGCGAGCTGCTGCCGCAATGGGATGTTGGACAACGCATTGAGCGCGTTGTTGAGATTGACGATCAGCTTGCCCCACTGCACGCCATCGATATTGGCGGAGGCCTTGATCGCGAGGCTCGGCACCGAAAGCCGTGCCGCGGTGCCGGCATCATCCTGCGCGATCACGATGTCGCCCGAGGTCGAGCGATGGAAGCGGCCGTCGCCGAGCGCGACCACGTTGAACGGCACCATGCCGCCGAGCACCTTGCGGCCCGCCAAGCGATCGCGCAGCAGCGACAGATTGCCGACGCCATTCTGCAGGCTGACCACCGCGGCATCGGTGGATGCGTGACGCGCGATCAATTCGGCGATCTCGCCGGTATCGGCGCTCTTCACCGTCACCAGCACCGTCCGGGCGTCGCGCAGGATCGATGGATCGTCGGACAGAATGAGCCGATCGGCGGCTACCCTCCGCTCCGAGCCGTCGAAACTGCTGACCCGCAAGCCGTTGCCCGCAATCTCCTGGATCAGCCGCGGGCGCGCCAACAATGCGACGCGGTAGCCGGACGCAGCCAGCATGCCGCCGACGAAGCAACCGATGCTGCCGGCGCCCGCAATTCCGATCGGCCGATCCTCGTTCATCCGGCTAAACATCCGTTCATCAAGGCTCGATAGCAGACCTCGGGCCGCCTGCCTATTTTCGGCGCGCCGCCGCCGGGTGGCCCGCCTTGTAACCGTCATGGGCCGCAGCTATGTTTCCCGCACGGGGCACGGTTGCGGCAGGAGACGATCATGGGTTTACTCGACGTACTCAACGGCATGCAGAACGGCCCCCGCGGTCCGAGCGCGCCAAGCACACCATCCGACAGTTCGAGCAGCGGCGGAATGTCGCCGATGACCATGGCCATCCTGGCACTGCTCGCCTGGAAGGCGGTCAAGCATTTCACCGGCGGCCAGCCGGGCGCGACTGCCCCTCAGCCGACCCCCGCGCAGGCGCCGCAACTCCCCGGCAATGTCACCGCTGGCCTGCCCGGCGGCGCCGCTGGTGGCGGACTCGGTGACCTGCTCAAGGGCGGCCTTGGCGGCCTTCTCGCCGGCGGCGCCGCCGGCACCGTGCTCAGCGGCGGCCTCGGCGATCTGCTCAACCAGTTGCAGCAGAAGGGCCATGGCGACGCGGCGAATTCCTGGGTCAGCAACGGCCCCAACAAGCAGATCTCGCCCGGCGACCTCGCCAACGCGCTTGGCGCCGACCAGATCGACTCGCTGGCGTCGCAGAGCGGCATGTCGCGCGACCAATTGCTGCAGGGCTTGAGCCAGTACCTGCCCGACGCGATCAACCATCTGACGCCGGACGGACGGCTGCCGAGCGGCGACGAGCTGCGCGGCCGGCTCTAGCGGCAGCGTTGATTCCATCTGAGGAGGACGACAGTCATGGGCGGCATCATCTGGGTCATCATCGTCGGTTTTGTCGCGGGGATCATCGCACGGTTCCTGTCGCCAGGACCGAACAATCCAAGCGGCTTCATTCTCACCACCGTGCTCGGCATCGCCGGCGCGTTTCTTGCGACCTTCATCGGCCAGGCGATCGGCCACTATGGTCCCGAACAGGGCGCGGGCTTCATCACCGCCACGATCGGCGCGCTGGTGGTGCTGTTCATCTGGAACCGGCTGGTCGCGGCGCGCGTGATCCCGGACATCGGAAACAAGTGACGGCAAGCCGAACACTGGTTCAAAGTAAAAATGCCCGGGCTGCCCCGGGCATTTTCATTTCTGCAGCGGCACCGCGTCACTGAATGAGATGCATGCCGGCATCCATGCGGACGAATTCGCCAGTCATGTTGCTGGACGCCGGGCTCGCCAGGAAGCAGACCAGATTGGCGATATCTTCGGCGGTTGACGCGACCTTCAGCGGCACCCGCGCGACCACCGCATCACGCACCTGCTTGGCGCCCTCCTCGCCGCGGCCCTTGGTGAACCACGGCGTATCGATATAACCCGGACACACCGTGTTGACGCGGATCAGCGGCGCCAGCGCGCGCGCCAGCGACTGCGTCATGGTGTTGAGCGCGCCCTTGCTCGCGGCATAGGCAACCGACGAGCCACCGCCGGAAATGCCGGCGACCGAGGAGACGTTCACCACCGCCGACGGACGGCCCGAGGCCTTCGCCCCGGCCTCCAGAAGCGCACGCGCGGCACGGACCATCTGGAACGGGCCGATGGTGTTGACCGCGTAGATGCGTTGGAAGTCTTCCGCGGTCAGGCCATCGAGATCATGGTGCGGGACATGCTTGGTGGTGCCGGCATTGTTGACGAGCACGTCGACGCGGCCCCAGCCCTGTGCCGCGGCCGCAATCTTCTTGCAGTCCTCATCGCGCGAGACGTCGCCCTGCACCACCAGCACCTCGGCGCCCTGCTTGCGGCAAAGCTCGGCCGTCGCCTCGGCCTCCGCCTTGCTGTTGGAATAGTTGATGACGAGGCGCGCGCCCGGCGTGGCGAGGATTTGCGCGGTGGCGGCGCCGAGTCCCGATGCCGACCCCGTCACGATCGCGCACAAACCGTCCTTGGACATCTGCATTTTCCTTGTTGTCGTGAGCCAGATGAACTCCGGCGGTGGCATACCATATCGCGCGGAAATACATCTGCAAACCGCGCCGGTCCATCACAAATAGGCGTTCGGGCCCTTCTGCAGGCTGGCCCATTGCGCATCGTCATGGCCGCAGATGATCTTGACACCTGATGCCTCGAGCCTGGCGATCTCGTCGAGCGATTTCAGGAATTGATCGACATCGAGACTGTTCCGCGGCGAGACCCGCTGATCGAGATTGGCGCGTACGCTGAGCGAATCGGATGCGAGCAGGTATTCGCCGCTCTGGTCCAGCTTGACCAGCGCACCGGTCGTTCCCTTCGAATGTCCCGGCAACGGGATCAGCGTCAACCTGCCGTCGCCGAACACATCCGTCTGGCGGTCGAAGATCTCCATCTTCAGCGGATGATCCCAATCCGCCTTGATGTATCCGCGATCGAGCGCGTTGGACGCATTGGCGGCCTCGAGCTCGAGCGCGTGGACGAAGACCGTCGCCTTCCTGAAGAAGCCGTTGCAGCCGCAATGGTCAGTATGCAGATGGGAGCAGATCACCACATCGATATCGTCGGGACCGAGGCCAACGGCCTTCAGGCTGGTCAGCACATGGTCGTCCGCCGTCGTGATCGGCTGCATGAACCTGGCGAGCGTGCCGAGCCGGCCTTCCGGATCGGTCGCGACATCGGGATGGCATCCGGTGTCGAACAGCACGTTGCCCTGCGTATGCCGGAGCAGCACGCAGGACACCGGAAGCTCGATCATCTCGCCGCGCTCCGCATCCGGCAGATAGGTCCGCTTGGACATCCGCAGCCGTCCACCCGACAGCATATGCATCTTCATCGCATCACCTCTGATCTTGGTCTCGAGCTAAACACGGGTCGACGAAAACTCATATGCCCCTCGCGCCGACCGGTCTCGCCGATGGCCGCGCGTCTGAACCTGCCGCCTCATGGGCGCGGCGACCAGTTTCATCTGGCGGACTGAACCGGTCCGGCCCGCCTATCTGCTGCAGCGCGTGGCATACAAACCGACGCGCCCGAATGTTCACTCTACGGAATTCATGCGTCTGGTCGGGCTTCATGCCATCTGCGCAAGTGGCCCTGCGGGCCACGCTTGTCACGGCTATGGCTTTTCCGCATCATTGAGCGCAAGACAACACCGCAAGCTGGGCCTGCCTGATGGCCGGACCCAAGCCAATCAACACGAGGAACGCTGTGGCGGAGAGTGAAAACATCGTCGCCGAGACCGCGGAAAAGATTTTCGCCGATCTCGCGGATGCCCAGACCATCAATCATGACAAGAAGGGCGCATGGAAGGCGCCGCTGTGGCAGGCGCTGACCGACGCCGGCCTGCCGCTGTCCTGGGTGCCCGACGATCTCGGCGGTTCCGGCGCCAGCCTCGCCGAGGGATTCAGCGTGCTCAACGTCGCCGGACGGCATGCGATCGCTATTCCGCTGGCCGAAACAATGCTGGCCGGCTGGCTGCTGACGCAGGGCAAGATCGCCTCGCCGGAAGGCGAGATGACGGTCGTCCCTGCGAGCCCGAAGGATCGCGTCACGCTGAACGCCGATGGATCGCTCTCCGGCCGCGCCCGTGGCGTGCCGTTCGCAAAGGACGCTAAGCATTTTGCGGTGCTGGCAAGCGGAAACGGCGGCATCTCGATCGCGCTGGTCGATGCCGCGAAGTGCCGGATCGAATCGGGCATCGGGCTTGGCGGCGATGCCAACGACACCGTCACGCTCGCCAAGGTGCAGCCCGTCACCACCAAGCCGGCGCCTGATGGCTTTGACCAGACCACGCTGATGCTGATGGGCGGCGTCGCGCGCAGCTTGCAGATCGCGGGCGCGCTGGAAGCCATGCTCGACATCTCGGTGCGTTATTCCAACGAGCGCGTCGCCTTCGAGAAGAAGATCTCCAAATTCCAGGCCGTGCAGCACAACCTCGCGCGCCTCGCCGGCGAAAACGCCGCGGCGCTGGCCGCCGCGACCTCCGCGGCCGATACCATCGTCAACACCAAGTCGCTGAATAGCGATGCGGTGTTCCTCGAAGCCGCGGCGGCGAAGATCCGCTGCTCGGAGGCCGCCGAGAAGGGCAGCGGCATCGCCCACCAGGTGCACGGCGCGATCGGTTTCACCATCGAGCACATCCTGCACCGCTACTCGCTGCGCGCGCTGGCGTGGCGCGACGATTTCGGCTCGGAGAGCCACTGGGCGGTCGAGCTCGGCAAGCTCGTCGCCGACCGTGGCGCCGATGAATTGTGGCCGCTGGTGGCTTCGCGCTGAGATCAGGCAGAACAATCAGGACTGGACATCATGACTGCAGCCCTTCGTTTCGATCCGATCCGCCTGCCCGAGAAATGCGAGCAACTCCGCAAGGAAGTGCGCGCCTTCCTCGCCGAGGAGATCGCCGCCGGCACCTTCGATCCCCACGCGCCGAACCGCGAGGACAATGACGCGCCGGAATTCTCCCGCCGCGTCGGCGCCAAGGGCTGGCTCGGCATGACCTGGCCGAAGAAATATGGCGGCCAGGAGCGCTCTTTCCTCGAGCGCTACGTGGTGACCGAGGAGATGCGGGTGGCGAACGCGCCGACCCGCCGCTTCTTCGTCGCCGACCGCCAGAGCGGCCCGGTGCTTTTGAAATACGCGCCCGAGCACATCAAGATGGACATCCTGCCGCGGATCTGCCGCGGCGAGGTCTGCTTCGCGATCGGCATGAGCGAGCCGAACTCCGGCTCCGATTTGTTTGCGGCGAAGACCCGTGCGACCAAGACCGACGGCGGCTACCTGGTCAACGGCACCAAGATCTGGACTTCGTCGGCGCATATCGCCGACTACATGATCGCGATCTTCCGCACCTCGCCGCCGACCAAGGAAAACCGCCGCCACGGCCTGACCCAGTTCCTGGTCAAGATGAAGCAGCCGGGCATCCAGGTGAATCCGATCGGCCAGATCACCGGCCAGTTCGAATTCAACGAGGTCGTGTTCACCGATTACTTCGTGCCCGACGATCACGTGCTGGGCGAGGTCGACGGCGCCTGGAAGCAGGCGACATCAGAGCTCGCCTATGAGCGGAGCGGCCCCGAGCGCTTCCTCGAGACCTATTACGTGCTCACTGAGCTGGTGCGTGCGGTCGGCAAGAACCCGGATACCCGCAGCGCCGAAGGCATCGGCCGCCTGGTGGCGCAGGTGCACACCATGCGGCGCATGTCGGTGTCGGTCGCGGGCATGCTGCAGGCCGGAAAGGAGCCGGTGGTGGAGGCTTCCATCGTCAAGGACATCGGCACGGTGTGGGAGCAGCAGCTGCCGCATCGGGTGCGCGATCTCGCGGCCTTCGTCGAGGAGACCGCGACCAATCGCGAGACGCTGGAAAAGCAGCTCGATTTCGCCATCAAGACCGCACCCAAGCTGACGATCCAGGGCGGCACCACCGAGGTGCTGCGCGGCATCATCGCCCGCGGGCTCGGCTTGCGCTGACGACCAATGGGACCGATGATCTCACCGCAAGCTCTTGCACCTCTCCCTCCGGGAGAGGTCGGCGTGCAGCGCCGGGTGAGGGATCACGGTCCCTCGAGAGAGCTCAACCCCTCACCCGATTTGCTGGCGCAAATCGACCTCTCCCCTTGGGAGAGGTGACACCTTTTGCGCCGAGAGATTGCAGCCTTACCGGAGATAAGACACATGACCAAATACACTGATATCGGCGTCGAGATCCACGGCCATGTCGGCCTGATCGAAATCCGCAAGCCGCCGCTGAACTTCTTCGACGTCGCGCTGATCAACCAGATCGCCGACGCGCTGGAGGAATTCGACAACAATATCGAGATCCGCGCCTCGGTGCTGGCAGCCCAGGGCAAGGCGTTCTGCGCTGGCGCCAATTTCGGCGACCCGGCCCGCCAGGAGCAGGAGGAGCGCGCCAAGAGCGATCCGGCCTCGAACCTGCCGATCAATCATCTCTACGTTCAGGCGGTGCGCATCTTCCGCAACAAGAAGCCGATCGTCGCCGCGATCCATGGCGCCGCGATCGGCGGCGGCCTCGGACTTGCGGTGTCGGCCGACTTCCGCGTCGCCTGCCCGGAAGCGCGCTTCGCCGCGAACTTCACCAAGCTCGGCTTCCATCCGGGCTTCGGCCTCACCACGACGCTGCCGGAGCTGATCGGCAAGAACAATGCCGAGCTGATGTTCTACACCAGCCGCCGCGTCACCGGCGAAGAGGCCTATCGCTGGGGCCTCGCCAATGTGCTGGTGCCGCAGGACCAGGTGCGTGCGGAAGCAATGAAGCTCGCGCAGGAGATCGCCGAATGCTCGCCGCTCGGCCTGGTCTCGACCCGCGCCACCATGCGCGCCGGCCTCGCCGACCGCGTGCTCGCCGCGACCAACCACGAGTTGGAGGAGCAGACCAAGCTGCGCGCGACCGAGGACTTCAAGGAAGGCGTCAAGGCCACCGCCGAACGCCGCGTCGCGAACTTCAAGGGGCGGTAACCGCGAACGCCGCTCTCTCCACGGGTCGTCCCGGCGAAAGCCGGGACCCATACGCCGCGGCCCATAGGAAGGGCACGCGGCGTCGGCTTCTCCCACAACTCTCTTCGGTGGTTATGGGTCCCGGCCTTCGCCGGGACGACGTGGGGAGATAGCTCGCTAACTCCTCGGCACCACCAGCGCATCGACGATGGTCACGCCCTGCCCCTCCGGATGCACCAGCACCGGATTGACCTCGATCTCGGCGATCCGATCCGCATGCTGCGCCGCCAGCACTGAAATCTGTGAGATCAGTTGCGCGAGCGCTGCAACGTCCGCCTTCGGCGCGCCACGGAAGCCGTGCAACAGCGGCGCGGCCTTCAGCGTCTCCAGCATCGTGGTCGCCTCCGCCGCACTCACCGGCGCCGGGCGATAGACCACGTCCTTGAACAGTTCGGTGGTGATGCCGCCGAGCCCCACCATCACCATCGGACCGAAGGTCTTGTCCGTCATGGTGCCGACGATGATCTCGACGCCCTTCTTCGCCATCGGCCCGACCAGCACGCCCTGGATCGCCGCGTCCGGCCGCGCCTTCTGCACGCTCTCCAGCATGTCGCGATAGGCGGTGAACGCCGCGCCCTTGGCGGCGATATTGACGCGGACACCGCCGACCTCGCTCTTGTGCGCGATGTCAGGCGACTGGATCTTCATGACCAGCGGAAATCCGGCGCGCTCGATCGCCGCGTCGAGCCCGTCGCGATCGGTCACCAGCACCTCGTCCGGCAACGCGATGCCGGCCGCGCGCAACAGCGACTTGCTGTCATGTTCGGAGAGCGTCTCGGCCTTCAGATACGCGGAGAGATCGTGCGCCGGTGACTTGGCCACCATTTCCGGCGCAGGCTTGAAGCCCGCATAGTCCGCCAGCCGCCGCATCGCGACACCGACATGGGTCAGTCCCGAGAGCACCACCACGCCGGACTTCGCCAGCTCCTGCCGCGCGAATGGCGACGGCAGCGTGTAGGAATAGAACACCACCGGCTTGCGCTGCGCCGAGATGAGCGGCTTCAGCTCGGCCTCCTTGAACGGCATCCGCGTCTCGCTCGACAGCGACAGCACGACCAGCGTCGCGTCCACTTCATCGGACGCATCGAACAGCTCGATGCTCTTCTGCAGGCCGCCGGAGGAGACGCCTTGCGCGGTGACGTCGACGGGATTGCCGGCCGCGCCATAGGACGGCATCCATTGCTTGATCTGGCTCTGGATTCCGGCCGAGAGCTCCGGGACACGCAAGCCCTGCATCGAGACGGTGTCGGCGCCCCAGATACCGGCGCCACCCGACACCGTCAGCACCGCGACGCGATCGCCCTTCGGCAACGGATTGGTGGTCAACACGGCAGCAATCGTAACCGCCTCGTCGAGATCGTTAGAGACGATGAAGCCGTATTTCGCGAACACGGCGTCATAGGCCGCCGACCAGCCCGCCATGCTCGCGGTGTGCGAGGCCGCCGCGCGTTCGCCGGCGCCGGAGCGGCCGACCTTGGTGACGATGACCGGCTTCCTGAGCTCCGCCGCGCGCTTCGCCGCCGCCAGGAACTTGTCGACGTCGCGGATACCCTCGATGAACAGCAGGATCACGTCGGTCGAGGCATCGTGCACCATGTAGTCGAGGAATTCGCCGGCGCCGAGATCGCTCTCATTGCCGGCACTGACCACATAGCTCAGCGCGACGCCGAGCGCCTTGGCGCGGTGATAAATCGCAAAGCCGATGCCGCCGCTCTGCGCGACGATGCCGATCCGCCGCTGGCTCGCGACCAATACCGGCGCATCCGGCTTGACGTCGACCGTCGGGCTGAAGGTCGCGGCGACCTTCTGCACCTGGCTGTAAAAACCTTCCGCGTTCGGACCGGAGATCCGCATGCCCGTCCGCTTCGCCAACGCCACGATCGCGTCCTGCATGTCGGCGCTGTCGCCGCCCTCCTCCGCAAAGCCTGAGGAGATGATGACCGCGTTCTTGACGCCGGCGACCGCGCACTGCTCCAGCGCCGGCAGCACTGCGCGGGCAGGAATGACGATGACGGCGAGATCGACCGGCGCGCCGACCTCGGCGATCGACTTGAAGCATTTCAAGCCGTCGATCTCGTCATAGTTCGGATTGATCGGATAGAGCGCGCCCGGATAGCCGTTCTTGCGCAACATCGCGAGCAGCCGGCCGGGAATCTTCTCGTGATCGCGCGACGCGCCGATCAGTGCGATGCTCTTTGGGGCAAAGAAGGTATCGAGCGGATGCGGCATGGGGGCGCTGTCCAATTATTCTTGTTGGGCTCGACGATATTGGATCGATGCGGCGAGCTCAACCTCTCCTCCCGGATGCACCGCAGCGCAATCCGGAAGAGCGCTGCCCCGGGTCACGACGCTACGAGGTCAGACGGAAGTTCACGCCGCACAGGAAGAACTCATCATCACTTGCCGCGCAGCCTCTGGCCTTCGCGGCATCCAGTACCTTCGCCTTGTCAACGACCTTGAACGTTAGCCCGCTCATGATCTCGCTGCCGCCCTTGCCGAAGCGAAAAATGCTGTTGGGCAGCTTCACCACGGTGCCGTCGGCGGGCGTGCCGACGATCTTTCCCCAATGCGCCGCCAGCGCCTCGGGCTCGGGGCTCTGCATCTCGACCTCGGTCAGCGCCAAAGTCGTGTCCTTGCGAATCGACTTCTGCCAGTCCGGGCCGGCCGGTGGATATGGCCCCAAGATGTCGTCGCTGCCGTCGGTGTGGTTGAACTCGATGAAGGCGGCGCGGCAGTCGCGTGGATGCAGCTGCACGCCATGATACGGCGCGTGCGTGATCACGTTCGCGGTGCGCACACCCATCGCATTGGCTTTGGCGCCGCGCGTGTCGGGATCTTCGCAAGCGAAGATCGCCATGTAGCCGCCGCGGCCGCCGGTCTTCTCGATGAAGCGGCCGGCTGCGGTGCCCGGCCCCGGCTGGAACGGCGCCACGACTTCGAGGAGGATCGTATCGACCGGCAGCAGCGCGTTCTCGAGGCCGTATTTGGCGACGTTGCCGTCGCGATAGCAGACATCGAGGCCCATGATCGTGGAGATATCCGCGATCACAGGCGCAAGCTGCGGCGCCACCAGGCAGATCTGCCGCAGCCGCATGTATTCGGCCATGTGATTGGTCACGGCCTACTGCCCCTGGAAGGTGGGCTTGCGCTTCTCGACGAAGGCTTTCGCCGCTTCCTTGTGGTCGGTGGTCTCGCCGGCACGGGTGTGGTGGATCGCCTCGCCGTCGAAGCAGGCCTCCAGCGTCATGGTCTCGGCATTGTTGATGTTGCGCTTGATGTAGCCGAGCGCGACCGACGGGCCCTGCGCCAGCGAGCGCGCCAGCTCCAGCGCCTCGGCCTCGACGTCGGCATCGGGCACCACCTTGGAGACCATGCCGAGGTTATAGGCTTCCTGCGCCGATAGCACCGGCGACATCAGATAGAGCTCGCGCGCCTTGGCGCTGCCGAGCATCTTGGTGAGGAAGTAGGTGCCGCCATAGTCACCGGAGAAGCCGACCTTGGCGAAAGCCGTGGTGATCTTGCAGGAGGCGCTGGCGACGCGAAGGTCGCAGGACAGCGCGATCGAGAGCCCGGCGCCGGCCGCAGCACCATCGAGCTGCGCCACCACCGGCTTCGGCATCGTGTGCAGGATGCGGGAGACCTCCATGCCGCGGCGCAGGTTCGCCATCTTGGCCTCGAACGGCAGCGGCGCGCGGCCGGCCGCCATCGACTTGACGTCACCGCCGACGCAGAACGTGCCGCCGGCGCCCCGGATCAGCACCGCGCGCACCTCGGTATCGTCCTGCGCCCGCCGCGCCGCCTCGACGAGACCTTGCGTCATCTCGGGATTGAGCGCATTGCGCCGATCCGGGCGGTTCATGGTGATGGTGAGCAGGCCCTTGTCGAGGGATTGAAGGACCATCTGGTTATCGCTCATGGCGTTTTGCCTTTCGTTGTTGTTTTCAACCCGTCACTTCTTCACCAGCGGGCAGCGCGAGTCTGCCAGCGGCTGAAACGCCTGGTCGCCCGGCACGGTCGCGAGCAGCTTGTAATCATCCCAGCGGCCCTTCGATTCCGAGGGCTTCTTGACCTCGAACAGATACATGTCGTGCACCATGCGGCCGTCCTCGCGAATCCGGCCGTTCTTGGCGAACATGTCGTTGATCGGGGTCTCCTTCATCACCTTCATGACGGCGGCGGCATCCGTGGTGCCGGCGGCCTTCACCGCCTGCAAATAATGCGTCACCGAGGAGTAGACGCCGGCCTGCGCCGAGGTCGGCACCCGCTTGGTGCGTTCCATGAAGCGCTTTGCGAACGCGCGGGTGTCGTCATTGAGGTCCCAATAGAACGCTTCCGCAAGCAGCAGCCCTTGCGCGGTCTCGAGCCCGACGCTGTCGATATCGGTGACGAAGGCGAGCAGCGGCGACAGCCTCTGGCCGCTCTTGGTCAGGCCGAACTCGGCGGCCTGCTTGATCGCGTTGATGGTGTCGCCGCCGGCATTGGCAAGCCCGATCACCTTGGCTTTCGAGGCCTGCGCCTGCAGCAGGAAGGACGAGAAGTCCGAGGTGTTGATCGGATGCCGCACGCTGCCGAGCACCTTGCCACCCGACTTCACCACGACGCTGCTGGTGTCCTTTTCGAGGTCCTGGCCGAAGGCGTAGTCGGCGGTCAGGAAGAACCAGGTATCGAGGCCGGATTTCACCGCGGCCAAGCCGGTGACATTGGCCTGCGCGAAGGTGTCGAACACATAGTGCACGGTATAGGGGCCGCAGGCCTCGTTGGAGAGGCGGATCGAGCCCGGACCGTTGAACATGATGATCTTGCCGCGCGCCTTGGCGATCTCGGCCGCGGCGAGCGCGGTGGCGGAGGCCGCGACGTCGAAGATCATCTCGACGCCCTGATTGTCGATCATGTCGCGGGCGATGTTGGCCGAGAGATCGGCCTTGTTGAGATGGTCGCCGACCACGATCTCGATCTTGCGGCCGAGCACCGCGCCGCCAAAGTCCTCCGCCGCCATCTTGGCCGCGGTTTCGCTGCCGGAGCCGGTGATGTCGGCATAGAGGCTCGACATGTCGAGAATGCCGCCGAGCTTCAGCGGAGGCTTGTCCTGCGCCAGCGACGCATTCGCCGAGATCGCAAACACACAGGCCAACACGCCGGCCAAAACTCGTCTCATCAAATCCTCCCGTTGAAGCGCGGACCTCATTCCATCAGGTCCGTTTCGAGGGGCGGATCATGCCGCATGGCTCGCACTGCAGCAAGCCGCGCGCGACAGCAATCTGTTTTCCATCAAGCGGAATGAAGCGCTGCGCCGAAGCGCTTGGCGCAGCGATCAGAGGTGAAAGTCCGGGACGGTCTGATAGGGCGTTCCGGGCGGCAGGCCGAGGAACAAATACTGCAAGCCATATTGTCCGGCGAACGCCGACGCCACGGTGTCCATGATGACGTGACCGCCCAGATCCAGTTGCAGCTCCGGTCGGGTGATCGGTCCGAGCGTGTAGGCCGGCACGACGGTCTCGTTGATGTGCAGCGCATCGAAAGCGGCGGACACGGCCGACAGCGAGGCCGCATTGCCGGCCAGGTCGACGACATCAGCGCTATTCGCGACGAAGCCGGTCACGGACAGCGAGCCGGCGCGGTCCGTCGAGGACACGAAGTGATCGAACACCAGCTTCGAGGAATCGCCGAGCAGTGCCGTTGCCGCAGCGTCGTAGATTGCCTTGCCGCCATCGTTCAGCGTCAGGATCGGCGTGCCGCCATCGACGCGCACCGCCTCATTGAAGCCAACGGTCAGTTGCACCAGCGCGCCCGTCGCCGCGACGCCGCCGGAAGGCGTCGCCGTGATGCCGGTGAGGTGGGGCGCTGTGGTGTCGAGGGTGAAGGTCAGGCTGGACGATGCGCTGACATTGCCGGCGGCATCGACCTCCTGCACCGTCACGGTGTGCACGCCGTCGGTGGTGAACACCGGCGCCACCGTCGAGAAGCTAGATGCGCCGTCGGCCTTGAAGCGCAGCGTGTCGGCCGAATCGGATTTGGTGTAGTCGATCAGCAGATTGCTGGTGATGTGATCGGAAGCCGAGAAACCGGTGTCCTGATGCAGTGCCAGGCTTGGCGCCGCCGGCGGCTTGGTGTCGCCGCTGAAAGCGATGGTGCTGCTTGCCGCACCGGCATTGCCGGCGATGTCGGTATAGCTCGCCCCGCTAACGGACAGATTGGCCGACAGATGGTCGGTGACATCGGGCGTGAACAGCGCGGTGTAGACGTCCTGGCCTGACACGTTCAGTCCGACATGGACCAGGCTGCCCAGCAGGCCGCCATGGACGACGATATCGCCGAGCCCGAAGCCCGCGACCGCCTCGGAGAAGGTGAACGTCATCAGCGCGGCGTCGCCCGCATGCAGCACGGTGTGGTCAGCTGCGATCGATACCGTCGGCGGACGCGTGTCGCCGCCGATCGTGGCGGTGTTGCTCGCGGCACCGGCATTGCCGGCGTCGTCGGTGTAGCTCGAGGCCGTGACCCGGATCGAGCCCGTCAGGACATCGTTGATATCCGGCGCGAAAGTCGCGGTGTAGACGTCGTGGCCCGACACGTTGAGTCCGACATGGACCAGATTGCTCAGCACACCGCCGGCGACGACGGTATCGCCGAGCGTGAAGCCTGCGACATGTTCGGAGAAGGTGAAAGTGACAAGCGAGCTCTGGCCGGCCAACACCCTGCTCGGGCTCGCCGCGACCGACACCGTCGGAGCCTTGGTATCGCCGGTGAAATTGAGGATGCTGCTCGCCGCGCCCGCATTGCCGGCTACGTCGGTGTAGCCGAACGCGGCGACCTGCACCGAGCCCACCTCGGCATCGCTTTCATCCGGCGTGAAGGTCGCGGTATAGACGTCCTGGCCCGACATGTTGACGCCGACATGGACCAGATTGCCGAGCGCGCCGCCATGCACGGCGACGTCGCCGAGCGCGAAGCCTGCGATTTGCTCCGAGAACGTGAACGTCACCAGCGCGGTCTGGCCCGCCAGCAGCGCGTTGCGATCCGCCGCGACCGACACCGTCGGCGCCAGCGTGTCGCCGCCGATCGTGGCGGTGTTGCTGGCCGCACCGGCATTGCCGGACACATCGGTATAGCTCGACGCATTGACCTTCACCGAGCCTGTCTCGGTGTCGCTGACATCTGGCGTGAAGGTCGCGGTGTAGACGTCATGACCGGAGCTGTTGAGCCCGACATGCACGAGATTGCTCAGCGCACCGCCATGAACGGTGGTGCCGGCGAGCGTGAAGCCCGAGACGGCCTCCGAGAAGGTGAAGGTCGCGACCGAGACGTCGCCGGCGAGCACCGTGTCCGGGTTGAGCGTGACCGACACCGTCGGCGCCAGCGTATCGCCGGTGAAGTTGACCGTATTGCTGGCTCCGCCGGCATTACCGGCCGTATCGCTGTAGCTGGATGCGTTGACCTGGACCGAACCGGCCTCGGTGTTGGTCACGTCGGGCGTGAAGGTTGCGGTGTAGATGTCATGGCCGGAGCCGTTGACGCCGATATGGACGAGGCTGTCCAGGCTGCCGCCGCTGACACTGACGTCGTTGAGGGCGAAGCCCGCGACGGCCTCAGAGAAGGTGAAGGTGACGACTGCGCTCTGACCGGCGAGCAGCGCGCTGTGGTCAGCAGACACCGTTACCGACGGCGCCCTGGTGTCGCCGGTGAAGTTGATCGTGTTGCTCGACGAGCCGGAATTGCCCGCGACGTCGGTATAGCTTGAGGTGTTGACCTGCACCGATCCCGCTTCGGTGTTGGTCACATCGGGTGTGAAGGTCGCCGTGTAGATGTCATGGCCGGAGCCATCAACGCCGACATGGATCAGGTTCCCCAGCGCCCCGCCATGGACCGTGACATCGCCGAGCCCGAAGCCGGTGACGGCCTCCGAGAAGGTGAAGGTGACAAGCGCAGTATCGCCCGCCGTCAGCGCGCTGTGATCGGCTGACACCGACACCGTCGGCGCCTTGGTGTCGCCGGTGAAGCTGATGGTGTTGCTCGCGGCGCCGGCATTGCCCGCGACGTCGGTATAGCTCGACGTATCGACCTGGACCGAGCCCGCCTCGGCGTTGGTCACATCGGGCGTGAAGGTCGCAGTGTAGATATCCTGGTGCGCGGCGTTGAGGCCGACATGGACAAGGTTGCTCAACGCCCCGCCGCTCACCGTCGTGTCGGTCAGCGCGAAGCCCGTGATCGCCTCGGAGAAGGTGAAGGTGACGGTCGAGGTCTGCCCGGCCAGCAGCGAGGCCGGGGTCGCGGTCACCGACACGGTCGGCGCGATCGCGTCGATCACCAGATGCAGATCGGTCGCCGCATGGGTCACGTCGGCGTCCTGGCCACCGGGATCCTTGATCGTGCCGCCATTGAGCGCAAGGCTTTGCACCTGCAGGTCGGACGTGCTGTCGCCATCCTGCACGGTGTAATTGAACACCAGCGTGTGCGAGCCGCTGCCGCTGAGATAGGTCGCGGCCTTGCCGTCATTGAGCAGCAGCTGCGGCGCGCCGGTCACGCTCACGACGTTGCTGAAGTCGACAGATATGGTGACGACCTTGCCGGCGTTCAGCGTCGTGAGGTGGCCGGTGGTGTCGGCCATGACCGAGGCGATGCTCGCCTGCGACCTGAGCTCGAGATGCGGCGATGCCGAGCCGTCGGACGCCAGCATCAGCGAGCCGAACGAGGCGCCTGATCCGAAGCTCAGGTTCAAGGAGGCTAGCGTCGTGCCGCCGCTGCTCTTCACCAGCAGCACGCCGTTCGCATAGGACAGCGTCGCCGTTGCGTCATAGGCGAGATTGCCGAAGTCGATGGTATCGCCGCCGGCAAAGCCGGTGATCGATGTGCCGAACGAGGCGCCGGAGAATGCCGCGGCATCGAGCACGAGCTTCTCGGTAGAGCCGTCGGTAAACGCGATCGCGCCGGTGCCCGCCGCGCCGCTCGCCGCCAGCTCGAGGATGGAGCCCTTGATGACGGTGCCGCCCGAATAGGTGTTGTGCGCCGACAGCAGCAGCCGGCCGCCGCCGGTCACCTCGACATCGCCCGGCGTCGCGCCATCGGAGATGACGCCGCTCTGGGTGACCGTCTGACCGGCCGCAACATTGAATACCGGATCGCCCGCGACCGTGATGTTGTGGGTCTGCGTGAAGCTGCTGGTGAAGCTGATGCCGGTGCCGTCGCCGAGCTTCAGCACGTTGGTGACCGCACCGAGATTGACGTTGGACGCGATCGATACCCGCGTGCCGGTGCCACTGAGTGTGGTGTTGCCGGTATAGGTGTTGTTGCCACCGAGGATGACGGTGCCGCCGCCGCTGATGACGAGCCCACCAACACCCGCGTTGGCGGCGATGCCGCCATTGCCGCTCTGGTCAGCGATGTCGTTGGCGATCGTCAGCGTCTGCCCGCTGCCAGGGGCGAAGCTGAGATTGTTGTTGCCCTGGATGAAAATGCCGGAGCCGTACGCGGAGCCGCTGGCCTGGCCGCCGCCATTGGTGCCGCCCTTGACCGCGTTGAAGCCGGAATCATTCGAGAGCGAGCCGCCCTTGACGGTCAGCGAGCCGCCTTGCTGAACGAACACAGTGCCGCCGGCGCCAAGGCCGCCACCACCACCCGCGGTGCCGTTTCCACCACCGAAGCCGCCGAGCCCGCTGACGCCGCCACCACCGCCGAAGCCGCCGTTGCCGCCGTAGCCGCCGCCACCACCGAATCCACCATTGCCGAACGCCCCGCCGCCACCGCCGTAGCCGCCATTGCCGCCGTCGATTGCGTTGCCGCCGCCGACGCCACCGCCGGTGCCGTGCGCGCGGTTATTGTCGCCGAGGAAGCCACCCGCTCCGCCGCCGCCTCCGTTTGCGCCGCCCGTTCCACCATACCAGTAGAGCATGGTCCCGCCTTCGAACGGGATCAGGTAGCCGTCGACGCCCTTGCCGCCCCCTGCGGCGCCGGGAACGATGCCAGCGGCCCCGTTCTGGAATGCGGCGGAGTTCGCGCCCTGCGCGTGAAGGCCGATGCCGCCGCCGCTGCTGTTGCCGCCCTGGCCGCCCATTCCGCCACCACCGCCGAAGCCGTCGAGGTTGGCGTTGCTCGCGGTGCTGCCGGTTCCGCCGTTGCCGCCGTTCGCGGCACTGTTGTGAAATACGACATTGTCGAGCGTGGCACTGCCGTTCGCCGAGACGAACAGGGCGCCGCCGAGCCCGGCACCACCGCCGCCGCCGCCCTGGATGACGCGGCCGCCCGCGGCCACCGTGTTCTGGATGGTCAGGTTCTCGAGATTGACGTTGCCGGCATAGACGAAGAAGCCGCGCTGGGCGTTGAGGCCGTCGATCGTGTAGGCGCCGCCGTGACCGTCGCTGCCGTTGATGGTGACGCTAGATCCGCTCAAGAGATTGAGCGCGTACAGCTCCGACGAGAGGCTGAAGCTGGCGGTGATGTTGATGGTGTAGTTGGCATTCGGCGCGGCGTTCTGGCCGCCGGAATCCATCTGCAGGATGGCCGCGTTGAGCTCGGTGACGGTCGAGACGTTGAAGACGCGCGTCGACGCGAGCTGCACGACCGTGCCGCCATTTGCATCCTGCGAAAGCTGGAAGCGGGCGCCGCCGTCGAGCCCGTTCACCGTCAACGTATCCGTCGCCGTGCCGTTCGAGACCGTGAGGACGTTGCCGGAAAGACTGACGGTGTTGAGCGCGGTGTTCTGGGTGTTGTAGTGCAGCCCGGTCAGGTCAATGGACTGGCCGGGATTGAAGTTGGAGATGCTGTTGGTGAACGCGTTGCCGGTCAGCGCGGCATCGTCAATCTTCAGCGTGCTGGCAAGTCCTGGGGTGAACGAGATGTTGCCGGCGCCGGCTGCGCCGGCCGTGGTCAGCCATACCGTGCCCGAATAGATCGTCGTGCTGCCATAGGTGTTGGCATGGCTGAGGACGAACGTGCCGCCGCCGTCGATTCCGAGATTGCCGCTGCCACTGATCAGGGCGGTATCGGTGACGGTTGCACCGTTCGCGATCTTCAGGAGCGAGCTGCCGCCGACCGAAATCGAATCGTCGAACGTGCCGCTCGTTGTCAGCGACAGATGCCCGCCGCTCAAATTGAGCGTCCCGGTCAGCCCTGCGAGCTGACCAAGCCCGAGTTGCAGCGTGCCGGCGCCCGACAGCGTGAACGTGCCTGAACCGCTGATGGCGCCAGTGTCGGCAATCGTGCCGGACGAGATGTCGAAAGTGCCGCCATTGGCGGTGACCTGGATGTCGTGGGTGAAGGTGTAGCCGCCGGTCGTGGTCAGCGTGCCGCCGTTGAGGATGAGCGCGCCGGCCGAACCGCCGATATTGTTGTCGGCGGCGATCGAGAGCGTATTGCCGCCGTCGATCTGGGTGCCGCCGACGTAAGTGTTGGCGCCGGTCAGCGTCAGCGTGCCGCCGCCCGAGATCTGCAGCTTTCCGCTCGTGCCGGTGCCGCTGATGCCCTTTTCATCCGCGATCGTGTCGGCGATCGTCAGCGTGGTGACGGTCTGCAGGCCCTCGAAGACCGTGGAAACGGTGTGCGTCGGCGTGACGACCATCGTGCCCTGGATGAAGATGTCGCCATGGGCGGAGCCGTTGCCGGCACCATTGGCGCCGGTGCCGCCGGTCTCGGTGGCACCGGACAGGGTGCCGCCGATCACGGTCAGCTTGCCGCCTTGCTGGACGAAGATATCGCCGCCGGCGCCGAGACCGCCGCCACCGCCGCCGGCGAGCGAGCCGCTGCCCGCGCCGAACCCGCCGGTGCCGGGCGTACCGTTCGAGCCGCCGCCACCACCGCCGAAGCCGCCATTGCCGCCGGTATGCGCATATCCGCTGCCGTTGCCGGATCCGCCGCCGCCACCAGCGAAGCCGCCATTGCCGCCGGCGAAGATGCCGCCGCCGCCACCGCCGCCGATACCACCCGCGCCGCCGAAGCCGATCAGCGTGCCCGAAGGGCCGCCGCCGACCGAGTTGCCGCCACCGATGCCGCCGCCGCCGCCGCCGACGCCGCCGGCACCACCGCCACCATTTGCGCCGCCGGAGGCATGCGCGCCGTAGCCGATGCCGCCGTAGTTGTCGGCGCTCTGTCCGCCGCCTGGACCGACGACGGTCGCCGGCGTGCCGCTGGAACCCTGCGCGCCTGTTGAAGGATGCTGGCTATCAGAGCCGGCTTCGCTGTAACCGTTGGCGCCATTGCCGTGGTCGCCATAATAGTCGTGACCGCCGAAGCCGCCGCCACCACCGCCGCCGCCATTGCCACTGCCGCCATCGGCACCGATGCCGCCGCCACCGCCGCCACCGCCGGCCGGATCGACCGCGCCACCATTGCCGCCCTTGGCGGCGTTGTTGCCGAAATTGACATTGTTGAGCGTGACGTCGGCGTTCTGCCCGACGAACAGGCCGCCGCCGAGACCCGCACCGCCGCCACCGCCGCCGGTGCCGCCATTACCGCCGCTCGCAACCGCATTGATGATGGTGAGGTTCTTGAACGTCACCTTGCCCGCGGTGACGACGAAGCCCTGATAACCGCGCGCGTCGATGACGTCGCTGTAGTCCTGCCCGCCGAGCTGATTGTTGTAGTCGGAGTTGCCGTCGAAGGTGAGCGTCGAGCCGTTCATCAGGTTGATGACCGGCAGATCGTCGAGCAGCTGCAACGTGCGGGCACTGGAAGAGAGCGAGAAGTTGATGACGTAATCGGTGTTGGCCGCAGCGAGGCCGCCGCCGACGCTGATCGCCGAGATCGCGTTGTAGAGCTGGGTGTAATCGTGGACGGGATCGCTGGTCGTCAGCGTCAGAACAACCGGATTCGACACAAGGACCTCGGCAATATGCGTGAGCGACCGCGCTTCGGCCGCTATTTCGAAAAATTGCCGATTAGTTTGCTTGCGCCGCAAGTCATTGGCAATAATAACAAATTCTCATTCCGCGCACGGAGTTGCGATGGTCAATGGGTAAGGTTGACGGGCGCGGAGAGCGCGCTGCGCAGGTTCTGGCGCCAATCTTCATCGCGATCGGCGATCCGGCGATGGCGCGGCGGGCGCCCAACGATGTGAAACACGCGGCATGACGATGCGCGCAGTGAGAAGTGCCGCGACAAAATGTTCAGCGGCGCATCGCCGAGCCGTGTCGGCCCCATCGATGCGGTCTCGCCTGTGGCTCCGAAACGATCTTTCGGCCAGACTGTTCGTGTTGGCGAACACGCCCCGAACGGCGTGTGCCGGAGCGACGAGTGCAGCATGACGTCTCCACGCGATAGAGCATGTCCTCGCCGTCAGCGGACGGTTGCGATGACAGCGTGTGCGCTTGCGATCGCCGCATGCATCGGACGCGCCGAAGCGGCCGGGTGCAATTTCGAGATTCAGGGCGAAGGTCGCGTCACCGCCGTCGTCGACGCACGCAGCCTGCGGCTGGACGACGGCCGCGAGGTCAGGCTCGCCGGGATCGAGGTGGCCGACCGGGCGAAGGCCACCGCAGCGCTGGGCGCGCTGCTGGCCGGCCGAGAGGTGACGTTGCGCGGACAGGACGACACGCCGGACCGCTATGGCCGGCAACCGGCCTACGCATTCCTCGAAGGCAGCGAGACGCCCGTACAAAGAGAGTTGCTGCGCCAGGGCGTCGCGCTGGTGTCGTCCGACATCGCCGACAAGGATTGCGCCGCGGCGCTGATGGCGGCGGAAGGCGAGGCGCGCGCCGCCCGATCGGGAACCTGGGCGGAGGCCACGGTCATAAAAAACGCTGAAAGTCCGGACGATATTTTGGCCGGGATCGGGCGTTTTACCGTGGTCGAGGGCAGGGTTTTGTCCGTGCGCCAGGCGGGCGCGACGACTTACCTGAATTTCGGCCGAAACTGGACACGGGACTTTGCTCTGACTATTTCAAGGCGCATAGTCCCTGCGTTCGAGGCGGCCGGGCTTGCGCCCAAGTCTCTGGAAAATCGCAGGATTCGTGTGCGAGGCTGGGTGGAAGCGCGACGTGGGCCGCGAATCGAATTGCTCCGGGTGGGGCAGATTGAAGTGCTCGGCGGGAACTAGAGGCTCTGGCTACAGCCCGGCCGATTCACGGGACAATTTGTGAGTTTTTGACGTGATTGAGCGCGCTGGACGGCGTGAAGATGGGACTGGCCGCCGCCTTTCGGCAGCGCCTGCGCTCGTCTGCGCGGCCCTCACGCTGTCGGCCTGCGGCAATGTCGGCCGGTTCGAGCAGGTCACCCCGGCGGCGGCGGCGGCGCCGGTGAAGCCGAACCGGGTGGTGCAGCAGACGCCCAACAGCGAGCGCGAGCATGAGCGCATCCTGTCGTCCTATGGCGGCGCCTATGACGACCCCAAGCTCGAGGCCTTGATCAGCAAGACCGTCGAGCGGCTGGTCGCCGCCTCCGAGCGGCCCGACCAGGCCTACAAGGTCACGATCCTCAATTCCGGCGCGGTCAACGCCTTCGCGTTGCCGACCGGCCAGCTCTACGTCACCCGCGGTCTCATCGCACTCGCCAGCGACACCTCCGAGCTCTCCTCGGTGCTGAGCCACGAGATGGCGCATGTGCTGGCCAAACACGCCGCGATGCGCGAGGACCAGGCGCGCCAGGCGGCGGTGGTGACGCGCGTCGTCACCGACATGAGCACCGACCCCGATCTGACGGCGCTGGCGCTCGCCAAGACCAAGCTGACGATGGCGAGCTTCTCCCGGCAGCAGGAGTTCGAGGCCGACGGCATCGGCGTCGGGATCGCCGCGCGCGCGCATTTCGATCCCTACGGCGCGGCACGCTTCCTGACCGCGATGGAGCGCAACGCCGCGCTCAAGGTCGGCAAGACCGCACTTGATCCGCGTGCGCAGGATTTCACCTCGTCGCATCCGGCGACACCGGAGCGCATCGCCAATGCGCAGACCACCGCGCGGCAATACTCCTCGCCCGAGAACGACGAGCGCGACCGCGAGACTTATCTCGCCGCGATCGACAACATCGTCTATGGCGAGGACCCCAGCGAAGGTTTTGTCCGTGGCCGCAGATTCCTGCATCCGAAGCTCGGCTTCACCTTCACCGCGCCCGAGAATTTCACGCTCGACAACACCGCGCAGGCCGTGATCGGCGTCCGCGAGGGCGGCAGCCAGGCGATGCGCTTCGACGTGGTGCGGGTGCCGGCCGAACAGTCGCTCGGCGACTATCTGAATTCCGGCTGGATGGAAGGCGTCGAGAAGTCGTCGACCGAGGACCTCAACATCAACGGCTTTCCGGCCGCGTCAGCCACGGCGCATGGCGACCAGTGGCAGTTCAAGGTCTATGCGCTGCGCTTCGGCAGCGACGTCTACCGCTTCATCTTCGCCGCCAAGCAGAAATCCACCGAGAGCGAGCGCAACGCGCGCGAGACCGTCAATTCATTCCGTCGCCTGACGCTGGATGAGATCCAGGCCGCACGGCCGCTGCGCATCAAGGTCATCACCGTACAGCCCGGCGACACCGTGGAATCGCTGTCGCACCGCATGGCCGGCGTCGATCATCCGGCCGAGCGCTTCCGGATGCTCAACGGCCTCGACGCGCATGCCCAGGTGAAGCCGCGCGACCGCGTCAAGATCGTGGTGGATTGAGGCTGCGTTGGCGCATCGCCGCCGCCGTCGTCCCGGCGAAAGCCGGGACCCATAACCACCGTCGTTCATTGTCGGACGAAGCTGGGGCCACAGCGCGCTCGAACAACGCAGCCCTGTGGTTATGGGTCCCGGCGTTCGCCGGGACGACGGAGAGAGAAAACGGCCTACTTCGCCTTCTCCTTGAGGAAGGCGATGATGTCGGCCCGATCCCTCGGATCCTGAACCTCGTAGAACATCTTGGTGCCCGGAACCATCGCATCGGGACCGGTCAGCCATTTGTCGAGATTGGCCTCGGTCCACACGATCTTCGAGTTCTTCAACGCAGGCGAGTAATTGTAGCCTGCGACCGATCCGGCAAGCCGGCCGACGACACCCTTGTGCATCGGTCCGACGTCGTTCTTCTCGATCGAATGGCAATCGCCGCAGCCCTGATACAGCGTGGCGCCGCGCGCGGCATCTCCCGCCGCACGGGCGCTGTTCAGGGCGAGCAGGATCGCGATCGCCGCCATCGCGGCGGTTTTGGCGTGCCGCGGCGCCAGCGCGCCTGCGATCGAACGGATGGTCATTCCCGGGGGTCTCCTGTTTGTCACCACAACAGGAGCAGCCCCACCGGCGATCTATTCCCGGGAATTCCGCCGGTTCGCGATTGAGCTGGACGCAAGCCGGATCGATCGCCGAGAATGGCAGTTGTTGCCGAAGTTTTTTCCCGCCCGCGTGGAATATCCGCGCGGCCCACCGATCTCAATTCGCAGCTGCCACCTCCGCAGCGGCGCCGGGCTATTGGAGCATCCCCAGTGTTTCGCAATCGGCTCGGCGCCGTCGCTCGACTTGCCGGACTCGCGTGCATGCTGCTCGCTGCGCTCACAGCCGCAGCAGCCACCACCGCCGCGCGCGCGGACGGCTGCCCCAGGTCGAGCGACGAAATTGCGACCGACCGGCCCGACGTCACCAATTCAAGTATCGTCGTGCCGGTCGGGAGCCTGCAGAGCGAGAACGGCGTCAATGCCACCGGCCGCTCCGCCGGCCGCAGCGTCGACGGCAGCAACAGCCGCTGGCGGCTCGGGATCGCGCCCTGCCTCGAGGTGCTGGTCGACCTGCCGAGCTGGTCCGGCAGCGTGAAATCGCCCGGCGTATCGGGCTTTTCCGACGTCGCGCCCGGCATCAAATGGCAGATCAGCCCGCTGCCGGGGAAGATCGCCCTGTCGATCACCGCCGGCGTCGCGCTGCCAACCGGCGCGACTACGATCGTCGGTCGTGGCGCGCAGCCCTACATCCAGCTGCCATGGTCATGGGAGCTGCATGACGGCTGGGGCGTCAGCGGCATGTTCACGGAATTCTTCCACCCTGCCGAGCTGACCGGCCGGCAGGTGTCGGAAGCGACCTTCGTGATCGAGAAGAAGCTGACCGAGCGGATCAGCATGTTCACCGAATATGTCGGCGACTATCCGGGCGGCGCGCGGCCGACCCAGCTGATCAATTCCGGCGGCGTCTACCGGATCACGCCGACCCAGCAGCTCGATCTTCATGTCGCGTTCGGGCTCAACCGCAACTCACCGAACTACATTGTCGGCCTCGGCTATTCGTTCCGCGTCGACGGATTGTTCCGGTAACGAAGGTCCGTGGCCCGGATGCAGCGCAGCGCAATCCGGGCCACAAGACGAACGAGGCTGCCTGATCAATTGACTTCGGCTTCGCGCAGGCCGCTCAGCCACAGCGCCAGCAGCGTCCACACCGCGCCGGACAGCAGATAGGCGCCGGCCGAGATCAGGCCGAAATGGGTGGCGAGCAGCAGCGCTGCGAGCGGCGCGAAGCCGGCGCCGAACAGCCAGGCGAAATCCGAGGTCAACGCCGAGGCGGTGTAGCGATAGTTGCGCGCGAAGCTCGAGGCGATCGCGCCCGACGACTGGCCGAACGACAGGCCGAGCAGCACGAAGCCGAGCACCATGTACACCGTTTCGCCGAACGCACCGGCGTCGAGCAGTTGCGGCGCAAAACCGCTATAGACCGCAATCGCGACCGCCGAGCCAAGCAGCAGCGGCTTGCGTCCGACGCGGTCGGCGATCATGCCGGAAGCGACGATCGCAACGACGCCGACCATGGCGCCGATCATCTCGATGATCAGGAAGCGCACCGGGCTTTCCCTGGTGAACAGGAACACCCAGGACAGCGGAAACACCGTGACCATGTGGAACAGGGCAAAGCTCGCCAGCGGCGCGAAGGCGCCGAGCAGGATGTGACGGCCTTCCTGCGCGACGGTCTCGCCGACGCGCGCCGGCTCCAGGTCGCGGCTTTCGAACAGCTCGGAATATTCATCGGTCGCCACCATGCGCAGCCGCGCGAACAGCGCCACCACGTTGATGGCGAAGGCGACGAAGAACGGATAGCGCCAGCCCCAATCGAAGAAATCATCCGCCGAGAGGTTGCCGGCGAAGAACGCGAACAGCGCGCTCGCGACGATCAGCCCGAGCGGCGCGCCGAGCTGCGGCACCATCGCGTACCAGCCGCGCTTGTTCGGCGGCGAGTTCATCGCGAGCAACGAGGCGAGGCCATCCCACGCGCCGCCCCAGGCGATGCCCTGCAGGACGCGCGCGGCGGCAAGCAGCCAAATCGCCGCGACGCCGATCGTGTCGTAGCCGGGCAGGAAGGCGATCGCCACCGTCGAGGTACCGAGCAGGAACAGCGCGATGACGAGCTTGGCGCCCTTGCCGTGGCGGCGGTCGACCGCCATGAAGATCACGGTGCCGAGCGGCCGCGCGGCGAACGCCAACGCGAAGATGCCGAATGAATAGAGCGTGCCGGTCAGTTCGTTGACGAACGGGAACACCAGCTTCGGGAACACGATCACCGAGGCGATCGCATAGACGAAGAAATCGAAGAATTCCGAGGTGCGCCCGATGATGACGCCGATGGCGATTTCGCCGGGTTTCGCCTGCCCGTGACCTGACGCGGTCGGGGTGCCGTGAGCCATTGCTGGGGCCTGTGCCATCGCGCCGAAATCCATCCTTAGAGATGCCACCGCAGGCGCTTTGCCACGCGGTCCATCTCACCTTCTGACCTCCCATCCCGCAGTGCAACATTGGACAAATTGTCCAATGTCAACTTTGCTGCATCGCAGCTACCCCTTGGCGGAACTCATAAAATTCAAGTGGGGTGAGCCGTGCGCGCCTTGAAATTATTGGCCTTATTGCCGTTCGCGGCGCTTCTTGGCGGGTGCGATTTCGTCGTCCTGGCGCCGGCGGGCGACATCGCCGCCCAGCAGCGCGACCTCGTCGTCATCTCGACCATCCTGATGCTCATCATCGTGCTTCCGGTGATGGCGCTGACCATCTTCTTCGCCTGGCGCTACCGCCAGTCCAACACCGCGGCACCCTACGAGCCGGAGTGGGATCACTCCACCCAGCTTGAGCTGGTGATCTGGTCCGCCCCGCTGCTGATCATCATTTGCCTCGGCGCGCTGACCTGGATGGGCACCCATCTGCTCGATCCCTATCGCTCGCTCGGCCGCATCGCCGCCGACAAGCCGATCGAGAGCAAGGACGCCCCGCTCAATGTCGAGGTGGTCGCGCTCGATTGGAAGTGGCTGTTCATCTACCCAGATTACGGCGTTGCCGCCGTCAACGAGCTCGCCGCGCCCGTCGACCGCCCGATCCGCTTCCGCATCACGGCCTCGTCCGTGATGAACTCGTTCTACATCCCGGCGCTTGCCGGTCAGATCTACGCCATGCCGGGCATGGAGACCAAGCTGCACGCGGTCGCCAACAAGGAAGGCAGCTTCCGCGGCTTCTCCGCCAATTACAGCGGCGCCGGCTTCTCCGGCATGCACTTCGAATTCAAGAGCCTGTCGGCCGGCGGCTTCGACAAATGGGTCGCCAACGCCAAGGCCAGCACCAACATGCTCGGCCGCAGCGACTATCTGCAGCTCGAGCGTCCGAGCCAGGACGATCCGGTGCGGCTCTACGGCACCGTCGATCGCGATCTATACAAGGCGATCCTCAACATGTGCGTCGAGCCCGGCAAGATGTGCATGAGTGAGATGATGGCGATCGACGCCAAGGGTGGCCTCGGGCGCGAAGGCCTCAACAACACGCTGCCGCTGACTTACGACAAATACGCCCGCCGCGGCGCGCCGCTCGGCACCGAGCCGACCTTCGTCGCCGGCATCTGCTCGATGGACGAGATCAAGAACGCGCCGTCACGCGAGGTCACCGCGCCGCTCGACCTGACGCCGCTGCGCGGCTTCGGGCTGAAGCGTCCGCCGTTCTCGCCCGCGCATCCGTCGTCGACATCCCAGCTGCTCGGCCAGCGTCCGAAATCAGAGTCCTGAGGAGGACCGCATGAATCCCGATCTCGTCAAGATGATCTTCGGCCGCCTCGATCTGGATGCGCTGCCGCTGCATGAGCCGATCCTGGTCGGAACCTTCGCGGTGGTCGCGACCGGCGGCCTCGCGCTGTTCGCGCTCGTCACCTACTTCCGGCTCTGGGGCTATCTGTGGCGCGAGTGGTTCACCACCGTCGACCACAAGCGCATCGGCATCATGTACATGATCCTCGGCATCGTGATGCTGCTGCGCGGCTTTGCCGACGCACTGATGATGCGCATGCAGCAGGCGATCGCGTTTGGCGGCTCTGACGGCTACCTCCCGGCGCATCACTACGACCAGGTCTTCACCGCCCACGGCGTGATCATGATCTTCTTCGTGGCGATGCCGCTGGTGACCGGCTTGATGAACTACGTGGTGCCGCTGCAGATCGGCGCCCGCGACGTCTCCTTCCCGTTCCTCAACAATTTCTCTTTCTGGATGACGGTCGGCGGCGCCGTGCTGGTGATGATGTCGCTGTTCGTCGGCGAATTCGCCCGCACCGGCTGGCTCGCCTACCCGCCGCTGTCGAACATCGGCTACAGTCCTGATGTCGGCGTCGACTATTACATATGGGGACTACAGGTCGCCGGCGTCGGCACGACGCTATCGGGCATCAATCTGGTCTGCACCATCGTCAAGCTGCGCGCGCCGGGCATGACGATGATGAAGATGCCGGTGTTCACCTGGACCTCGCTCTGCACCAACGTCCTGATCGTCGCCTCCTTCCCGGTCTTGACCGCGGTGCTGGCGCTGCTGTCGCTCGACCGCTACGTCGGCACCAACTTCTTCACGAACGACTTCGGCGGCAACCCGATGATGTACGTGAACCTGATCTGGATATGGGGCCATCCGGAGGTCTACATCCTGGTGCTGCCGGCGTTCGGCATCTTCTCCGAGGTGACCGCGACGTTCTCCGGCAAGCGATTGTTCGGCTATACCTCGATGGTCTACGCCACCGTCGTCATCACCATCCTGTCCTACCTGGTCTGGCTGCACCACTTCTTCACGATGGGCTCCGGCGCCAGCGTCAACTCGTTCTTCGGCATCACCACCATGATCATCTCGATCCCGACGGGCGCGAAGATGTTCAACTGGCTGTTCACGATGTACCGCGGCCGCATCCGCTTCGAGCTGCCGATGATGTGGACGGTGGCGTTCATGCTGACCTTCGTGATCGGCGGCATGACCGGCGTGCTGCTCGCGGTGCCGCCGGCCGATTTCGTGCTGCATAACAGCCTGTTCCTGATCGCGCATTTCCACAACGTGATCATCGGCGGCGTGCTGTTCGGCCTGTTCGCCGGCATCAACTACTGGTTCCCGAAGGCCTTCGGCTTCAAGCTCGATCCGTTCTGGGGCAAACTGTCGTTCTGGTTCTGGGTCTCCGGCTTCTACTTCGCCTTCATGCCGCTCTACGTGCTCGGCCTGATGGGCGTGACGCGACGGCTCCGCGTGTTCGACGATCCGTCCCTGCAAATCTGGTTCGTCATCGCCGCCTTCGGCGCCTTCCTGATCCTGCTCGGCATTGGCGCGATGCTGGTGCAGTTCGCGGTCAGCATCCTCAGGCGCGAGCAGCTCAAGGACACCACCGGCGATCCCTGGAATGCGCGGACGCTGGAATGGGCGACCTCGTCACCGCCGCCGGACTACAACTTCGCCTTTACTCCGGTGGTCTACGACAACGACGCCTGGTGGGACATGAAGCGCCGCGGCTACAAGCGTCCGCTGACCGGCTTCAAGCCGATCCACATGCCGTCCAACACCGGCACCGGCATCATCCTCGCCGGCCTTGCAACCGTGATGGGCTTCGCCCTGATCTGGTACATCTGGTGGCTCGCCGCCGTCAGCTTCGTCGCGCTGCTCGCGGTCGCGATCGGCCATACCTTCAACTATCACCGCGACTTCCACATCCCGGCGGATGAGGTGGTGCGGACCGAAGATGCGCGGACGCGCGTTCTCGCCGCGGGAGCCCAGCCATGAGCGTAGCAACCACCCAAATCTCCGTCCAAGGCTCCGAGCCGATATTCCACGTCATCGACGAGCACGATCATCCGGAAGGCGCCAGCACCATGCTGGGCTTCTGGATCTACCTGATGAGCGACTGCCTGATCTTCGCGATGCTGTTCGCGGCCTATGGCGTGCTCGGCGGCAACTATGCCGCCGGCCCGGCGCCGAAGGACCTGTTCGACCTCAAGCTGGTCGCGCTCAACACCACGATGCTGCTGCTCTCCTCGATCACCTATGGCTTCGCCATGCTGACGATGGAGAAGTCGAAGGTCGGCCAGACCCAGCTCTGGCTCGCGATCACCGGCCTGTTCGGCCTCGCCTTCCTCGGCATCGAGCTCACCGAGTTCGCCCACATGATCCATGAGGGCGCGACGCCGCAGCGCAGCGCCTTCCTGTCGTCGTTCTTCACGCTGGTCGGCACCCACGGCCTGCACGTCACCTTCGGCCTGGTCTGGCTGGTGACGCTGATGGTGCAGACCGCGCGTTTCGGCCTGACCACGGCGAACCGGCGCCGCCTGATGTGCCTGTCGATGTTCTGGCACTTCCTCGACGTGGTCTGGATCGGCGTCTTCACCTTCGTCTATCTCCTGGGAATGCTGCGATGACATCAAATTCTCACGCCGACGCTCATACCCTCGAAGCCAATGCCGGCGGCCACGGCCATGACGACCATGGCGGCGCCGCCCACGGCTCGCTGAAGAGCTATCTGATCGGCTTCGGCCTCTCGGTCGTCCTCACGGCCATTCCGTTCTGGCTGGTGATGACCGGGACCATCGCCGACAAGGCGGTCACCGCGCTGATCGTGCTGGTGCTGGCGGCGGTGCAGATCGTGGTCCACATGATCTACTTCCTGCACATGAACACCCGGTCGGAGAACGGCTGGACCATGATGGCGCTGATATTCACCGTGATCATGGTGGTGATCGCGCTGACCGGCTCGCTGTGGGTCATGCATCATCTCAACATCAACATGATGCCGATGCACGACATGAGCCAGATGCCGTGACGATGCGGGGCGCCTCAGGCCCCTCTTCACCTCTCCCGCTTGCGGGGGAGGTCGACGCGCGCGCAGCGCGCGGCGGGTGGGGGCTCCCTCCACTCAATGATTCTTCCGATTCGCGGCGACACCCCCCCCCCCCCCCCCCCCCCCCCCCCCCCCTTTTTCCCCCCGGGGGGGGCGCCCCCCCCCCCCCCCCCCCCGGGGGGCTCGGAGCAACCCGGAACGCCAGCAGTTGCATATCGTCGTCTCCAGAGCGCGGAGATGCGTTCTGAAGGAGC